>Ga0307998_1000020_pt1 | contig 91857 bp, 82 predicted proteins | sample Davwhametageno37_FD_203147 | JGI IMG/M metagenome (GOLD analysis project Ga0307998, IMG submission 203147) | Marine microbial communities from Davis Island wharf, Antarctic Ocean - #37 | ecosystem: Environmental > Aquatic > Marine > Unclassified | place: Antarctic Ocean: Davis Island wharf... | reverse complement strand
AGATTTTCAATTTCCTCCAAAAGTGAGTTTAAAATAATTAACCCATATTTAGGGTTGGATTCCATCTCAAGATTTCTTTTTCTTAAATCATAATTTAGGGAAGTATTGCCTTTACTGTTTAAACAGCACTGGTAAAACTCTACGATATGTCTAAAATGTTAACCAATGGTTGCGCCAAAGAGAAACTCACTCGGCTCATTAAATTTATTTTTTGGCAACTTTATTAATAGTTGTTTAAGAGCATTTAATACGATTTTGTGGTGTTTAATTTCCATTTGGGGTGTTTTGTTTTTTTAAAATAATAGGTTATTGTTTGATTATAAAATTCAAAGAAGGTGAGGGGGGAGGCATTGTTTTTCATTTTATGAAAGGCAATTTGTTGAATGATTTTCATATGAAGAAACAGATCCTTATAGGCCTTAAAAATATTGTATTTGGGATCGTAAATATGAATAGGTTCTGAATTTACACCATTAACTTCAATGATTTTAATTCCTTTTTTTTGTTCAAAGGCATCCCAGTTATTAATTTTAATATCAAATCTACCATAATCAAAATTTGGGAGTGCATTTGCCCATTCCTCAACACATTCCATGAGGTGTTTTGACTTTTTGTGTCTTGCATCAAGAAATGTGGTGCCCCTGTTGTGGTTTCCGATAGGCTCTAAGAGGACTACCTCTCCTTTTGCTATGATCTTATGGCTGTAGGATTTAAACTTAGCCTTAAAGTCCTCCATTCGATTTATTGCTCGGATGTTTTTTTTAAGCAATGATTCAAAACTTGACTTTCCATCACCAATGATTTTACAGAATTCCTTTTCACCGATTGAACTGATGCAAGTCTCACCATTGGGTTTTTTATAATACAAAACCCCTAATTCATTTGGGTAGTCGATATACTCCTGAATAAGAACAGAAGTATAGGAGGATTTCTGAAGATGAATAATTAAATCATTAAAAGAGTCAATCTTTTCAACTTCCTTTCCTCGTTCGCCCATGTCCGGCTTAGCGATCAAAGGGAAATCAATTTTTTGTAGTCGGAGTGATTGTTTAAGATCTGATTCATCTATACTCGAATCGACAAGTATTTTTTTTGGCAACCACTTTGACTCAAAATGTTTCAAGTAATTTGATTTAGAACATAAAAATGCACCAGCATTCTCCATACATTCATTGAGGACAGTAAAATAAAATGGGTTTTTGGATTTTACAGCAAGAATCACATAATAAAAATAGGCCGGAATATAAAATATTCCAAAGGGCCAAAATTCATAATGCAAGTATTTTTTTAAATTAACAAACCACACAAAAAATAATCTTTTAGTTCTTTATAATTGTCTTTAAATCAAAATGATGGCGCTCCTTGTTAAGGATTAGATTAGCGATTGAAAATACTAAGCAAATTAATGCCAAAGCAAAAAGATTTCCACCATCATTCAATCCGTCCCATTCAACAATAATTCCGATTGGAGTGAACAGATGTGAACAAATAGCACCGATCATAAGTAGTAGGCATATCAATGATCCTTTTAATTGAGTTTTTTTAAGCAACAATAGTACAGCAGTGACGAGCTCAATGAACCCCAAGCCATACCTGCCATAGGGTTCCAGTCCAATGGTGTCAAAAATATGAATGGCTTGCGCATGATCCCCCCATTTAAAGTAGAGGGTTTGCACCAGTAATATCGCAATAATGATCCTGAGGATCACAGAGATTTTATCTTTCATAAGTGAGGTATTTATTTTTTAGAGATCGTTTTGGACCAATTACTTTCGGCAGCTATTCTAAGGTTATCGTTGTTTTCATTACATTTCTCTAGGGTGTCGTTAAAATAACTTCTGTAGAATAGATATAATTTTCCATTTTCTATGCTGTAAGCTTGGGGGTTAATCTCGACTTTTTTGTTCTTTTGACCCATCGCATAGGCACACCATCCGCCAAATTGAGGTAAATATTCTTCTGGATTTTTGTCAAACATTAATTTATTTGCCTCACTTGAGAAAAAATAAATCAGTCCGTTATGAGAACTTTTCCATGTTGAATCTCCTTTTAGGGGTTTATTTTCTTTGAAATAGGAGATTAAGTCATATCCCTGAACCGCCAAATGGTCGCTTTCAACATTTGCATGTTTTCGTTCAGCTTGGAAGTCTTGTTGGGCAAAGAGTAGACCAGAGAATAATAATGTTAAAGACAGATGAAGTAGGTTTTTCATTTGATAGTTCAATTTAGGGTTATACCAAATTTAAGAAATTTTAGGAAAAGAACTTGATGCCCTTTAAAAAATTGAGATTGACCAAAAAATAATTAATTAAAATTGGTGTTGTTTTCGGTTGTTTAATAATTTTTTTCTTCTAAATTTGCCAACTGAAAATAATGGCCCGTTCGTCTATCGGTTAGGACGTTAGGTTTTCATCCTAGAAAGAGGGGTTCGACTCCCCTACGGGCTACAGATTTAAAACATTACAAATGGCAAATCACAAATCCGCATTAAAAAGAATTCGTTCTAACGACAAGAAACGTCTACGCAATCGTTTTCAACACAAAACAACACGTAACGCAATTCGAAAACTAAGAGGCACTTCCGATAAGAAAGAAGCCTTAATTCAATTTCCAACTGTTGTTTCTTTGGTTGATAAATTAGCTAAGAAGAATATTATTCACTCTAACAAGGCTGCAAATATCAAATCAAAGTTGGCGAAGTTTGTTGAGAAACTTTAATTGTAGTTAACGACTGGTCATAAATAACCTTAATTGGTTTTTAAGAAAATAGTATTAAATCTTCAAGGGTTGTAACTCTCGGAGATTTTTTTATGTGTTATCTTTTTTACCTCAGGACGTGACATGTTATCAAAAAAAAAGCTTTCCGAAATGGAAAGCTTTTTTTGTTATGAATTCATTGAAATCAGAAATTCTTCGTTGTTTTTAGTTTTCCTAAAGCGATCATTTACAAATTCCATTGCTTCTACTGGATTCATGTCCGCCAAATACTTTCTCATAATCCACATGCGTTGTAAGGTCTTTTCATCTAATAACATGTCATCTCTTCGAGTACTTGATGAAACGAGGTCTATGGCAGGGAAAATCCTTCTGTTAGCGATTCTTCTGTCTAACTGAAGTTCCATATTACCCGTACCTTTAAATTCTTCAAAGATGACTTCATCCATTTTCGATCCAGTGTCTGTCAAAGCGGTTGCAATGATTGATAAAGATCCTCCTCCTTCTATGTTTCTTGCCGCTCCAAAAAATCTTTTGGGCTTGTGAAGTGCATTTGCATCAACTCCTCCACTCAAAATCTTACCAGAAGCAGGCTGGACTGTATTGTAAGCTCTTGCCAATCGGGTAATTGAATCGAGTAGAATGACAACGTCATGTCCACATTCAACCATTCTTTTGGCTTTTTCGAGCACAATGTTCGCCACTTTCACATGGCGCTCGGCGGGTTCGTCAAAAGTTGAAGCGACTACTTCTCCGTCAACGTTACGTTGCATATCAGTTACTTCCTCAGGTCTTTCATCAATTAATAATATCAATTGATAAACTTCAGGGTGGTTTGCAGCAATGGCGTTTGCTATGTCCTTTAAAAGCATTGTTTTACCAGTTTTGGGTTGGGAAACAATCATTCCTCTCTGTCCTTTTCCAATAGGAGAGAACAAGTCAATGATTCTTGTTGAAACAGTGCTTTGTTTGTCTGCAATATTGAATTTTTCGTCGGGGAAAAGAGGGGTTAGGTGCTCAAAAGAAACTCTATCACGCACTACTTTGGGGTCTAGCCCATTAATTTTATTTACCTTAATCAAAGGAAAGTATTTTTCTCCCTCCTTTGGTGGACGAACAGTCCCAAGAACAGTATCTCCTGTTTTCAATCCAAAAAGACGCACCTGTGATTGAGATACATATACATCATCAGGAGAGGATAGGTAATTAAAATCGGAAGATCTTAAAAATCCATACCCTTCAGGCATCATGTCTAAAACCCCCTCAGTATCAATAATTCCCTCAAATTCAAAATCAGGCTCACGATAACGATTTCTATTATCTCTATTGTGATTAACCTCTTCTCTTTTTCGTTTTTGGTTATTATTGTTGTTCTTATTGTTATTATTATTCGGGTTGTTCGGGTTGTTCGGGTTGTTCGGGTTGTTTTTGTTCGCGTTGTTGTTGTTATTCCCTTGAACAGGCTTTGATCTTTGTTCTTCAGGCTTAGCACTTTTTTGTTCTTTGGCTTCTGCGGGCTTTTTTTCCTCAGATTTGACCTTTGCTTTTACAGGTGCTGCTTTTTTAACAGGTTTAGTCTCTAATTTCTTAGAAATTACAGGACCGGCCTCTTTTTCTTCGGCGACAGCTTTAATTGCTGCAATGTCTATGATTTGATAGATCAGCTCTAGTTTCTTTAAGCCTGCCATTCTTTTAACTCCGAGAGTTTTGGCTATTTCTTGTAAATCAGAAAGTTTTTTACTTTTTAGCGTTGCTATTTCGTACATACGAAAGTATTAATTACGGTAAGAATAAATGATTAATATAATATCGAAAATATGGTCTGTGGGTAGCGAAGATTAGTATTGCTACAGGACAATATTACAAATTTTATTTTAAACCAACATTGTTTTTAAAAAAACTTATTTTTGTTATAAATTTAAGTAAATGATTCAAAGAGTTCAAACTGTTTTTTTAGTCCTCATGTTGTGCTTGTATGGAGTGGCCCAAGTTTATTTCGCCATCCCTAAGACTCTTGAATACACAATAACGACCAGTATTTCAAGTGATTTTGTTCTCTATTTATCTTTTTCAGCTCTGTTTGTTTTGTCTACGATCTTCTTTTTTAAAAAGAGAAAAATTCAATTGTTACTGAATCGAATTCAACTCTTTCTTCATTGGGTGGTACTAATTATACTCTCAATATCATTCGCTTTTTGGGAAGGATTTAGTAATGAGGATTTGTGGTTGTTGGTTCCGTCATCAAGTATTTTACTAATTCTTTTTGCAAATAAAGGAATCAAAAAAGATGAAAATCTCATTCGTTCTCTCGACCGTATTCGTTAAACTTTTCCTCTATCACCCAGTTCAACGACCTCTAGGTTTTCGATTTTACCTTTGTCAAGAGTAAATCTCAGCATCGTTCTTATTTTGTGAAACCCATAGACCCCAGCTGCCCCCGGATTCATATGAAGTATCCCCAGCTTTTTATCGGACATTACTTTTAAGATGTGAGAATGCCCACAAATGAACAGTTTAGGTCTTTCTCTTTGAAGTAATTTTCTTACTCTCGGATTGTAACGCTCAGGATATCCTCCAATATGAGTCATAAATACTTCGACACCTTCACAATTGAACCTCAAGTCTTCTTTAAATATACTTCTCAATTCATGGCCATCAATATTTCCATAAACTGCCCGTATTGGTTTCAATTTGGTTAGTTCATCCGTAACTTTTGCAATTCCTATATCCCCAGCATGCCATACTTCATCTGCTTGTTTGACATATTTTAAAATAGCCTCATCCAAATGTCCGTGCGTGTCAGAGATTAATAATATTTTTTTCAACTTTTAAAAATTAAATATTTGTTTTTTAAAGGGCGTCTAATTGGTGTCAAATATAAATTTAATTAGCATTTTAATTTTAGATTTATTAAAACGATTAAAACCAATATCTTTGTTTGGAATTAATAATAAATGAGTCAGTCTAGGTATTTTCTCGATTTCTCCTATTTAGGGGACGCTTATCATGGATGGCAGCGCCAGCCAAACGTGACCAGTGTTCAGCAAGTGATTGAAGAAGCTTTATTTACGACAACAAGAAAAGAGACCCCTGTTTTTGGAGCAGGAAGGACTGATACAGGAGTTCACGCCAAACAAATGATTGCACATTTTGATGCAGAACTTGACGGAAAGAAGGAAAAACAGCTTGTCTACCAATTGAACAGCTATCTTCCTAGAGACATAGCGGTGAAAAATCTTTTTAAAGTAAGCAACAATGCCCATGCGCGTTTTGATGCAACGGAACGCTCCTATGAGTATCACATGTGCACCGAAAAGGATCCTTTTGAAGCACATCGTCATTATCATATTAGATCCATTCCTGATATTGAATTGATGAATCAAGCGGCGAAAATCTTGTTTGAATATGAAGACTTTGAATGTTTTTCAAAGACCAAAACGGATGTAAAAACCTTTCTTTGTAAAATAAAACATGCACAGTGGACAGCAAAAGGCTCTCATTATGTCTTTAATATTTCGGCCGATCGTTTTTTAAGAAATATGGTACGAGCCATTGTGGGAACACTTTTAGAAATCGGGTTGAAAAAACAAGATTTAAATGATTTTAGAAAAATAATAGAAAGTAAAAACAGAAGTGAAGCGGGCCTATCGGTTCCTGCAAAAGGTTTGTTTTTAACCAAAATCACCTATCCAAAAAGTATATTTTTATAAAATGAATAAAGAAAAAGGGAAGATTTTTGACTTGAAGATATTTTCAGAATTGATGCATTATGTTAAACCTTACAAAGGGATTTATTATTTTGTTATGGGAGCAGCAATTCTTCTTTCAATTTTCTCAACACTTTCCCCTTATTTGCTAAAAGTTGCTGTGGACGACTACATTCGACCAAAGGATTATGATGGCATGCTGCTGATTATTTGCTTGATGCTCGCCGCCCTTCTGTTGGAAGTTATTTTTCAGTTTCTATTTGTTTATTTCGCCAACGGCTTGGGTCAGAATGTGATTCGCGACTTGAGAGCAACACTCTATAAAAAAATAATAGGATTCAAAATGTCTTATTTTGACAAATCTGCAATCGGTAGGCTGGTTACTAGGGCTGTAAATGATGTGGAAACAATTGCTAGTATTTTTTCGCAAGGACTCTTTATGATCATCGCTGACTTTCTGAAAATGGGATTGGTTATTATTGTCATGCTGGTTGTCAATTGGAAATTATCATTAATTGTTTTTTCAATTCTCCCGTTGATCTTATATGCGACCCGTTTGTTTCAGAAGTCAATGAAAATAGCATTTGAAGAAGTAAGGCTGCAAGTGGCCAACCTCAATTCTTTTGTTCAAGAAAGAATTAGTGGGATGCAAATAGTACAATTGTTTCACAGAGAGAAAATCGAATATCAAAACTTTAAAAGTATAAATGAGAAGCATAAAAAAGCATGGCTCAAAACGGTTTGGTTTAATTCCATCTTTTTCCCTGTTGCTGAAATCGCATCTTCCCTTACCATTGGTTTATTGGTCTGGTTTGGCGGTCTCAACGTGGCAGCTGGTGGCGCCATAACCTTAGGTCAAATCTTTTTGTTTATTCAAATGTCTCAAATGCTTTTCAGACCATTACGCCACATTGCAGATAAATTTAACATCCTTCAAATGGGAATGGTTGCAGCAGATAGGATTTTTAAAATATTAAGAACTGAAAGTCAAATAGAAGACCTTGGAACTTTAAATCCGGATAAAATCCATGGGGGTATTAGTATAAAAAACCTTACATTTTCTTATATAACTGGAGAAAAAGTGCTTCATGGCATCAACCTAGAAATAAAACCAGGGGAAAAAATTGCTGTAGTAGGTGCAACCGGGGCAGGAAAGTCAACCATTATAAATTTGCTTTCCCGCTTTTATGAGTTTGATGAAGGTTTAATTTTATTAGATAAAAATTCCATTAAAGATTTCTCTTTAAACGGGCTGCGAAAACACATCGGAATTGTGCTCCAAGATGTTTTTCTTTTTGCAGACACGATTTACAATAACATTACGCTTTATGACACCGATATCGATGAAGAAGATGTTTATTATGCAGCCAAGGAAATCGGGGTTCACGATTTTATCCTCTCGCTTCCGGGAGGATATCAATACAATGTTAAGGAAAGAGGGGTGATGTTGTCTTCAGGTCAACGCCAATTGATATCTTTTTTAAGAGTTTATCTGTCAAATCCAAGCATTCTCATTTTGGATGAGGCAACCTCATCAATTGACTCCTATGCTGAGGAAATGATTAAAAGTGCAACAAGGAAAATAACAAAAGGAAAGACTTCGATATTGATAGCCCACCGACTTTCAACAATTAAAAATGCAGACCGTATTGTTGTTATGGAAAAAGGAAAAATCGTTGAAATTGGGTCGCACAAGGAATTGTTAGCAAATAGAGGAGGACACTATTCCCAGCTTCATAAAATTCAATTTTTAGCCTCAGTTGTTTAATTATTTTAGAAAATAGAAAGATCTTCTATTATCATTCTTTTAAGATCTTCAGTGTTTTTAAACTTACAAAAATCTCCATCTTTTATATAAGATATCTTACCGGATTGCTCAGAAATAACCAAGACCAATGCATCGGTTTTTTCACTAATACCGATACCAGCTCTGTGTCTCAAACCAAACTTTGAAGGAATGGCTGTTGAGTCTGAAACAGGAAGCACCACTCTGGTAGCAATGATTTGATTGTCTTTTATAATAATAGCACCGTCGTGCAGGGGACTATTCTTAAAAAATATGGTTTCAAGTATTTGGGCACTCACCTCAATATTGGCTTCATCCCCAGTATTTTTTATAAAATCAAGATTATTCCCTCTTTCTAATACGATGATGGCTCCTGTTTTTTCGTTTGCCATCTTTTCAGCGGCACTAAGTAAGGCCGTTAAATCGATCTTAATAATTCCTTGATTTTGATTGAAAAAATTAAAATAACGAATGACATTTCTTTTTGAAGCAAAGTTAGAAGAGCCAATGAGTAAAAGAAATTTTCTTATTTCTTGTTGAAAAACTACGATCAAAGCAAAAAATCCTACACTTACAAATTTCCCCAAAATGTTACTTAACACGTCCAGGTTTAGGATGTCGGTAAGCTTCCAAATTAAATAGAAAATCACAATTCCAATAAAAATATTGATCGCGACTGTTCCTTTAAGAAGTTTGTACAAGTAATATAACAATAGTGCTACCAGCAGTATGTCTAAAACATCTGTGAAGGAAATATCGAGAAAATCAAATCTACTCAAAGGATTGGCTTTTTGTAAAATTAGGAAACTAATGTAGGGTTTCCAATAAATCGACACATTCTTTGGCTTCCTTCACATCATGGACTCTTAAAATTTGAGCACCTTTCAACAAAGCTACTGAATGCAATACGCTTGTTCCGTTTAAAGCTTGTTGGGGCTTGATGTTTAGTTTTTTATAGATCATCGACTTTCTGGAAATCCCTACTAACAGTGGGAGTCTTAAAGCATGAAATAATTCCAGATTTTTTAAAAGTTCATAATTATGATCAATATTTTTTCCAAACCCAAACCCTGGATCAATGATTATGTCGTTGATGCCATGCCCATAAGCTTCTTGTACTTTTTCTGAGAAATAATAAAGCATCTCTTGAATGATATCATCATATTTTGGATTGTCTTGCATGTTTTTAGGACTTCCCTTCATGTGCATCAAAACATAAGGGGCACTGTGCTTTCCAACAACTTCCATGAGCTTAGAATCGAATTTCCCTCCTGAGATGTCATTGATCATGCAGGCACCAATTTTCAAACTTTCATCGGCGATTTGACTTCTGCAAGTGTCAATTGAAAAAAGTGCATGAGGAAATTCACCCACAAGCTTCTCGAGTACTGGAAACAACCGTCTTGACTCTTCTTCTTCAGAGATTTCTTCGGCACCTGGTTTTGAACTAAAAGCCCCAATGTCAATGAAGGCAGCACCGTCAAGCAACATTTCCTCTGTTTTCCTTAAAGCATTTTCGACATCAATATATTTTCCCCCATCATAAAAAGAGTCTGGAGTAAGATTGAGAATCCCCATTATTTTAGGAGTATTTAGATCGATAAGTTGACCATTGCAGTTTAGGGTCATGGATTTATTTTAATAGTTTTGAATAACTTTTTCCTTAAGCCCTCAAGGAGTTAAAAAATTTATCGAAATTTACATTAAATTTTACAATATAAATGGATACTACCCAACTTCAATATCACAGGGTAATTGACAACTGTAAGTCACTCTTCAAAAAGAAAATGCAAGACTATGGTAGTGCATGGAGAATTCTTCGACTTCCCTCATTAACCGATCAAATATATATTAAGGCGCAACGCATTAGAGGCTTGCAAATCAATACAACTCGAAAAGTTGATGAAGGGGAAATTCCCGAATTTGTGGGGATTATTAATTATTCAATCATGGCATTGATCCAGATTGATTTGGGGATTTCAGAAAGCCCCGATCTTGATCAGGAGGCTGCCTTGTTAAATTATGAGAAGCATCTTAAGCTAACTTTTGATCTGATGTTGGCTAAGAATCACGATTATGGTGAAGCTTGGCGGGACATGCGGGTCAGTTCTTTGACGGATTTAATCTTGCAGAAATTGATGCGGGTTAAACAAATTGAAGAAAACTCTGGAAAGACTTTGGTAAGTGAGGGCATTGATGCCAATTATCAAGACATCATTAATTATGCAGTTTTCGCGTTGATTCACCTTAAAGCTTTTGAATAGCAGTTATGTTTTATCCTTTGCTTTCCAAGTTTTTTTATGCTTTATTAACACTTTTCGGAGTCGTTAGTATTGTTTTTTTCCTTTTTAACGTGCTTCCGGGTGATCCAGCTCAGATGATGCTAGATCAAAAAGAAGACAGTGAGCAAATGAAATTGGTCAAGAAAAAATTTGGGTTCGATCTTCCTGTTGCTAAACAATATTTTTTATACCTCAACGATCTTTCAATAATCTCCTATCACTCCAGCGCAAAAGAAGATTTCTCTTATTTTTCAGATAAAAAATACACAGGGTTTAAAATTCTTGATAATTCAATATTTTCAGTCGCGATCAAAGCGCCCTATTTAAGAAGCTCTTATCAAAAACGCGGTAAAAAGGTTTCTTCTATTATCTTGGAAACCCTACCCAATACAATTGTGCTGGCCATATCGTCAATTTTAATTGCAATTTTTTTAGGAATAATTTTTGGTGTCATTGCCACCTTAAACAAAGATACTTGGATAGATCGATGGCTACAACTGATCAGTACTTTAGGGATGAGTGTTCCTTCTTTTTTTAGTGCAATTATATTTTCTTGGTTGTTTGGCTTTGTACTTAATCGTTATACCCAACTTAATATGACAGGCAGTCTTTTTGAAATGGACGATTTTGGAGAAGAACGGCACTTGATGTTTAAAAACTTAATACTTCCCGCATTTGTTTTAGGGATTAGGCCTTTGGCGGTAATCATTCAATTGATGCGAGGTAGTCTATTAGAGATCCTATCACAAGATTATATAAGAACCGCGAAATCAAAAGGATTGTCTCGATTTAATGTGATTTTTAAGCACGGAATTAAAAACGCATTAAACCCCGTAGTAACCGCAGTTTCTGGGTGGTTTGCCTCATTGCTTTCCGGAGCTGTTTTTGTAGAATACATTTTTGGATGGAAAGGGCTGGGAAAAGAAATAGTAACCGCTCTGAACACCCTAGACATTCCCGTAATAATTGGTGCTGTTTTAACCATTTCAACCTTATTCATAATCATAAATATTTTAGTCGATCTTATCTACATTAAGCTCGATCCACAAGTAAAACTAAATTAATAAAAACATGAGAAAAAAAATCGTAGCAGGAAACTGGAAATTGAACAATGACAAGCATGAAACTGCTCAACTGATCGAAACTTTGCTTTCTGATCCAATCCCGTCAGACGTTAGGGTGATAATTGCCCCTGCATTTACCCATCTTGTTCAAGCAAAAACCTTAACCGAAGGAACCGCTTTGGAAGTGATTGCTCAAAACATGAATGCAGCTGATTCGGGAGCTTATACGGGAGAGATCTCGGCGAGGATGCTCAATAGCATCGGAATCAATCAAGTGATTTTAGGGCATTCTGAAAGAAGAGCCTATTATAACGAAACAGACCTTTCATTAAAAGAAAAAGTTGTTACTGCTCTTGAGCACGACATGGAAATCATTTTTTGTTTTGGAGAAGAACTGGATCAAAGAAAAGCAGAGAAACATTTTGAAGTAGTTAAAAGTCAATTGGAAATTGCATTATTTGATTTAGAACCCGCTGCTTGGTCAAAAATCATTTTGGCCTACGAACCCGTTTGGGCGATTGGAACCGGAGAAACTGCAAGTCCAGAGCAGGCGCAAGAAATCCACGCTTATATCCGTAAAATTATTGCAGAAAAGTATGACAATACTTTGGCAGAAAGTGTATCAATTCTCTACGGGGGAAGTGTTAAGCCGGGTAATGCGGCTTCAATTTTTTCACAAACAGATGTTGATGGAGGTTTGATAGGAGGTGCCGCTTTAAACGCAAATGATTTTAAAGCAATTTTTCAATCCACTTAATGTCAGTTGTTTATTTAAAACTAAATTTTAATATTTCCCCAATTGCTCCTTGGCGTGATGTGTTGATCGCTGCGCTTGGGGAAATAGGTTTTGAAAGTTTCGAAAACACTGATTTGGGATTTAAGGGTTATATTCAAAAACCTGAATTTGATCTTGTACTCCTAAATCAGTTGTCTATACTCGAAAACAATGACATTGAAATCAGTTGGGAGGTGAGTGAAATTCAACCTCAAAACTGGAATGAGACATGGGAAAAGAACTTTAAACCAATGAAAATTGGATCTGATTGCATAATTCGCGCCCATTTTCATGAAAAAATTGAAGTCAAATATGACTTGATCATTACGCCCAAAATGAGTTTTGGGACGGGTCATCACGAAACGACTCGAATGATGATGTCTTTTTTACTGGAAACAGATTGTACGGAAAAGACAGTGCTTGACATGGGCACCGGAACTGGAGTTCTCGCGATTTTGGCAGATAAAAAAGGAGCTAAAAATGTTCTTGCAGTTGATTTTGATCAGTGGTGCGTTGAAAACACCAATGAGAATTTAAAGTTAAATCAGTCCAAGAACATAGTAGCTTTAAAAGGTAGTGAGGTTCCGAAAGGAGCTTCCTATGACCTCATATTGGCCAACATTAACAGGAATGTGTTATTGGTTCAAATTAGCGATTATGCGAAACAATTAAATGCTGGCGGCCATTTAATTATGAGTGGCTTCTATAATAAAGACTTAAATTCCATACAGGAGTGTTGTGCTTCTGTACACTTAAAATTTATTCGTAATTTTGAAGAAAATAATTGGGTAGCTGCAAGTTTTTCAAAACAATGAATATTAAGAAGCCAAAAATAGAAAAAGAACCAGATGTAGAAATCCTCACTCAAGTTGGAAAACTGCATGAAATCATTTTATTTAATGATGATGTTAATAGCTTTGAGCATGTGATTGAAACTTTAGTGATTGTTTGTGACCACACCTTCGAGCAAGCAGAACAATGTGCCTATTTGGTTCACTTCTCTGGAAAGTGTGGTGTGAAAACTGGATCTTATGATGAGTTAGAACCGCTATGTAAAAGATTGCTTGAGGCTGAGCTTTCCGCTGAAATTCATTAATTTCATTTTTAATGATATTTCACCAATGGATATTATGATATTTAAAACAAAACCATGAAAAAGTTTACAATTTTTTTATTAATGATTTCTTTTCAAACAGGAATTAGTCAAAACTCGGATATTATGAAGAATACGATTTACCAATTTACCGTTAACGATATAGAAGGAAATAAGTTTGATTTTCAGGAATTGAAGGGAAAGAAAATAATGGTTGTCAATACCGCATCTAAATGTGGTTTAACACCCCAGTATAAAGGTCTACAAGAGCTTTATGATAAATATAAAGATTCTGGATTTGTGATCGTCGGTTTCCCAGCCAATAACTTTTTATGGCAAGAACCGGGTTCAGATGAGAAGATTTTAAGTTTTTGTGAAAGAAATTATGGGGTCACTTTTCCCATGATGAGTAAAATATCAGTTAAGGGAAGCAGTATGCATCCAATTTATAAGTTTTTAACACAGGTTAAAAAGAATGGATTTAAAGATTCAACTGTAAAGTGGAATTTTCAAAAATATTTAATTGGCGAAACAGGAAAAATTGAAAAAATAATATCTCCCAAAACACTTCCTCAGAGTGATGAAGTAATTTATTGGATAGAAGGCACAAAATAACTATTGATTTAATTATAAATAATGAAACTTGATATTTTAGCTTTTGGCGCCCATCCGGATGATGTTGAATTGGGATGTGGAGCTACCATAGCAAAGGCAGTTGCTCAAGGAAAGAAAGTTGGCATCATCGACCTTACCAAAGGGGAAATGGGGACCAGAGGCACGGATTTAATCAGAAGTCAAGAAGCTGAACAAGCGGCCAGGATTTTAGGTGTTGATTTTAGGGAGAACCTTGGCTTTCGAGACGCATTTATCTTTAACGACGAATCGCATCAGTTAAAAGTAATTCAAGCGATTCGTAGCTACCAACCTGATATAGTATTGTGTAATGCCATAAAAGATCGACACATAGATCATGCGCGTTCGAGTGAATTGATTAGTAATGCTTGCTTTTTAAGCGGATTAAATAAGATCAAAACAAATAATAATAATATCACTCAAAAAGCATGGAGACCCAAGCAGGTGTTTCATTACATTCAATGGGAAGAAATCCAGCCCGATTTTGTTGTAGATGTTTCGGACTACCTAACCATTAAGATGAAAGCTGTCAAGGCATTTAAAAGTCAGTTCTATGACGAGGATTCCAATGATGTCAAGACGCCAATAAGCAGTAAGAACTTTCTTGATAGCATAGAATATCGAGCTAAAAACCTTGGTCGTTTGTCCTTTATAGCTGCTGCTGAGGGCTTTACAGTAGAGCGTTCTATTACAGTAGAAAATTTTGATGTCTTGCTGTAATTATCTGTTAAAAAATTATAAATTTGCAAACTCAAACGGTGGTTGTAGCTCAGTTGGTTAGAGCGCTAGATTGTGGTTCTAGAGGTCGCCGGTTCGAAACCGGTCTTCCACCCATAAAAAAAAGCCTTTCATTTCGAAAGGCTTTTTTTTTATGATATTTTTTGTTTTCCTCCTAGAAAGAAAATCCAAATCCAAGATTTGCCACAACGATGCCACTTTCTGAAATACCAGGAACCCCAGGGATTTCAACAACTTCTACTTCAGTTAATGATGGATCGCTATTGTCAACTGCCCTAACTATGATTTCAGTTGGAAAGCTACCAAAGCTATACCCCACTTCAAAACGAACATAAAATGTACCACCAGTTTTGACACCAAGCTTTAATGCGGTTCCGCTGAATTCAAAATTTGTATCGGCAGTTCCAGTTCTTCCAGTAGCGCCATCTAATTCAATTTCACTGTCCACCCCTTTAATAGAGAAATTAGAAATTCCAGCACCGAGATAAAATCCTTTACCTTTCTGATTAAAATAATAGTTTAAACCAAATTCTGAATAACTAAGGCTTCCTGAGAAACTCTCTCCAGACTGATTATAATTAATTTTAGTGTAGTCTATGTAAGGTGCAAAATGATTGTTTAAAAAAGGTAGGTTATATTCAATTCCACCGGTTACTATGTTTGGAATTCCAATTTTAGCACCAATAGAAAATCTTTTTACTTTGTTTAAATAATTATAGGGCGTTTCTTGTGTATTGCTCTCAAGTATAGCGTCTTCTAAATTTTCGTTGGAGACAGTTTCGGTTGCTCCAGATTCAATTACATCAGACGAGATCGTTTCAGTCGCGGCTGCAGAAATTGCTTCATTTTTTTCCTGAGAAAAGGAGAACTGAGCGACAAGCATAGTCAAGGTGATAAAAAGGTAGTTTTTCATGTTTAATTGATTTAGTTTTTCCAAGGTATTGTTTTTTTAATAATATGAGAAATAAGAAAATCTAATTACGGTTTAACAATTAGTTTAATTCTTTCATTTCTATTCGCGAGTTCCCAAGCGGTGTGGAAAATAAGTTTTGTTCTTTTTTCTAAAACAGCATAGTTGATTTTATCAGGGGTGTCACCAGGCCTGTGGTAATCCTCATGTGTGCCGTTGAAATAGAAAATTACAGGGATGTTGTTTTTGGCGAAATTATAGTGATCACTTCTGTAGTAAAAGCGATTGGGGTCTTCGACTCTGTTAAAAATATAGTCTAATTTTATCTGGGTATATTTAGTATTCATGTCTTCAGAGATTTCGTGAAGCTCTTGGCTCAAACGATCTGAACCAATAAGATAAATATAATTTGGATCTTTATCCTCTCTTTTTGGATCAAGCCTTCCGATCATGTCAATGTTTAAGTTTGCCACAGTTTCTTCTAGAGGATATAAAGGATTATTTGCATAATAATCAGATCCCAACAAGCCTTTTTCTTCTCCTGTTACGTGTAAGAAAACGATTGATCTTTTTGGACCATGACCATTTTTAACAGCTTTATTAAAAGCTTCTGCAATTTCAAGAATGGCAACTGTCCCCGAACCATCATCATCAGCGCCGTTGTTCACTTCTCCATTTCTAGTTCCGATATGGTCTAAATGTGCAGAAATAACAATGTATTCATTTGGAATCTCTGAGCCAGGGATAATCGCAACTACATTTTCAGTATTGATTGCTTTTCCTTTAATGGTCAATTGCATTTTTTGGAAATAATCTTCCGTACCTGCTGCTGGTGCAATCCCTTGATTGATATAATAATCTTTTAAAAAATCTACAGCAATTTTTTGACCTCTCTCTCCGGTCTCTCGTCCTCCAAAATAATCAGAGGCATAAACATAGAGCATTGCTTTTAGTTCGTTTTCATCGATTGTATCTGCAAATTCTTCGGCAATAGTTTTCTGTGCATTACAAAATAAACAGGTAAATATGGCTAGAGCTAAAAATAAATTACGCATGATTTGAGTTTTCTTTTTGAATGAGTAGTTTATTGATTCCATCCCAAAGCGCGATTCTTTTCTGTAGCGCTAATTGGGAAGCTTCAATTGCTTCGTTCCAATGGCTTGGATTGGTTCCGCAAAGGTTTTTGATCATATCAATTGCTAAGGGTCCGTGCGTGTCACCATCGACTTCGATATGGCGTTCAAAATAATATATTATTTGATCAATTTCGGCATCGTTTTCACGATTCATTTTTTTAATCATTGAGATGAACATATCTGGAATAAGATCTTCTCTTCCAAAAGTAAAGACAGAAGCAATCTTGTGGGTCTTTCCTTCTTCAATTATTTTAAAAGTAAAATTTAAAAAATCAGAAATATAAAGAGGTAAATCAGCTTTTTCAATGGCTTCAAAAACGGTATTCCCTGACTTTAGGCTTTCAACCATCTTTTTTATCCCTGAAGTATCCGCATTGATTTGCTCCATTGCTTCCAGATACATTTCAAAGTGACTCATTGGAACCCCTTCTTTATTGACATCTGTTTCTTCACCCCAAACGATTTCATTTATCAATCTTGCTGCAGCATTATTTTGGGTTGGATGCCAAGGCAGGGTAGTGGTGGTCAACTCAATTTGAAGTTTTTTTACCAATGACATAAAATCCCAAACGGCATAAACGTGAGCCTCCATAAAACTTTTTAAATCATCAATAGATTCGAGGTTCTTATAAAGCGAATGATTTATAAGTTGATTTTTTAGGGGGATTAAAGACTCTTTGAGACTGTTTATCATATAGGGTTTTTCTTTGGGCAAATATATGAATTATTATAAGTTTACGGGCGTTTGTTATCTTGAGCTTGTGGATGTTAAAATCAAAAACGAATATTTTCTATTAAATTCTTTGGGTCTTATTTGTTTAAGATTTTTAACTTTATAAAAATGCAGAAAATTAAAATTATTGAATGTCCCAGAGATGCCATGCAAGGGGTTAAGCAATGGATTCCGACAGAAAAAAAAATTGCTTACCTACAGTCTTTGTTGAGGGTAGGTTATGACACGCTCGATTGTGGCAGCTTTGTTTCTCCAAAAGCCATTCCTCAAATGCGAGATACTCCAGAAGTTATTTCTCGCCTAGATTTGAGTGAAACTAACACAAAGCTTTTGACTATTGTGGCCAACGAAAGGGGCGCAAACAAGGCTTGTGAATTTGAAAAAGTCACCTATCTAGGCTTCCCTTTTTCTATTTCTGAAAACTTTCAAATGCGTAATACGCATAAAACGATTGCCGATTCAATAAGAACTTTAGATTATATAATTAACATTTCAGCAAAACACAATAAAAAAGTGGTTGTCTACCTTTCAATGGGTTTTGGAAACCCCTATGGTGATCCCTGGAATACTGAAATTGTTTTGAATTGGACAAACAAGCTCGGTCAGATGGGGGTTAATATTCTTTCCCTTTCAGATACGGTGGGAACGGCTAATCCAGCCGATATCAAAGCACTTTTTTCTTCTTTAATTCCTGCTTATCCAGCGATCGAGTTTGGGGCACACTTTCATACGGATTTGAACGCTTGGTATGCCAAGGTTGATGCTGCTTATGCTGCGGGTTGTCTTCGGTTTGATGCTGCCATAATGGGGCATGGAGGCTGTCCTATGGCCAATGACAGTCTCGTTGGAAATCTCCCTACAGAAAGACTTATTTCCTATTTAAACAAACAAAAAGCACCCATGCAATTGAATTCACTTCATTTCGAATCTGCCTATAATTTTTCAAAGAAGATCTTTTTGTAAAACATTAATTATGAGCTAATTTTTAATTTAAAAGAGCCTGAAACATTACAAAAACAGCTGGCCGATGTCTTTTATAATGATCTCTCAAAGATTAATGCCAATAAATTCCTTACATTTGTTCGCAATTAGTTTCTAAATTGATTGCTCATGATATCCGATAAATTTGTTGGCCAAGGTCTCACATACGATGACGTATTGTTGGTGCCCTCTTACTCTGAAATTCTACCCAGAGATGTTACAATTTCTTCTCGTTTTTCTAGAAACATAGGACTTAGTGTGCCAATTGTTTCAGCTGCAATGGATACCGTCACTGAAAGCCAGATGGCCATCGCCATGGCACAAGAAGGAGGGATTGGCGTGTTGCACAAGAACATGTCTATCGAAGAACAGGCCGTTAAAGTACGAACGGTTAAACGTGCTGAATCAGGAATGATCATTGATCCTGTTGTGATGAAAATCAACACTTTTGTAAAAGATGCAAAGGATAATATGTCAAAATTTAAAATTGGTGGAATTCCAATTATTGACGATGATGGGAAATTATTGGGGATTGTAACCAATCGTGACCTTCGATTTGAGCACAACGGAATGCGACCTATTTCCGAGGTGATGACTACAGAAAACTTAATAACAGTAAAAGAAGGAACTTCACTGGAAGACGCTGAAGGAATTCTTCAAAATCATAAAATAGAAAAGTTACCCGTTATAAATTCCGATAATGTTTTGGTTGGATTGATCACATTTCGTGACATCACCAAACACATTGCTAAGCCTTATTCTAATAAAGATGAATTTGGAAGACTACGTGTAGCTGCAGCAGTAGGCGTAACACATGACCTCTTGGAAAGAACCTCTGCATTAGTTAAATCTAATGTAGATGCCATCGTTATTGACACTGCACATGGCCACTCCAAAGGAGTTGCCGACGCTCTGAAAAGTGTTAAAAAGGAATTTCCGAATCTTGATGTTGTTGTTGGAAATATTGCCACAGGTGATGCAGCTAAATATTTGGCAGATCTAGGGGCAGATGGCGTAAAAGTTGGGATTGGCCCAGGGTCAATTTGTACCACTAGAGTTATTGCAGGAGTTGGTTATCCTCAACTTTCAGCCATAATGGAGGTTTCGAATGCCATTAAAGGGTCTGGTCTCCCGGTAATTGCAGATGGAGGAATTCGATATACGGGTGATATCCCAAAGGCAGTTGCTGCAGGAGCAGACGCAGTTATGCTTGGCTCTTTGCTTGCTGGAACGAAAGAATCTCCAGGTGAAACGGTAATATTTGAAGGTAGGAAGTTTAAAACTTACAGGGGGATGGGTTCTGTAGAAGCAATGAAAAAAGGGAGTAAGGATCGCTATTTTCAAGATGTAGAAGACGATATTAAAAAGCTAGTTCCAGAAGGAATTGTGGGACGAGTACCTTATAAAGGAGAGCTGTATGAAAGCATTCACCAATTTGTTGGAGGTCTAAGGGCTGGAATGGGTTATTGTGGTACAAAAGATATTAAAACACTTCAAGATAAAGGTAAATTTATTTCAATCACAGCAGCTGGAATGAGAGAAAGCCATCCACATAATATAAGCATCACAAAAGAAGCACCAAATTATAGTCCATGAATAAGTTAATTAGCAACAATCTTAAAGGTATAAATGTCATTGTTTAACGTTACAATCCTGATGATGTACATGTTTTGTCTTTGTAAGGACACCGGAATTGATAGCGCAGAGAAGTCTTGAATATTTAAGCTTAAAACTTCGTTTCCTATGATGGTGTAGACTTTTAATAAGCCACTACCTTCGACACCATTGATTTTTAGTGTACCACTTTTATAGGAAAAATTGACACTGGGTTTCTGAAAAAAAGAGGAGGAGATTATGGGGAAGAAGTAGTTAACTGGCTTAAAATGTGAAAAGCCAATAGCGGTAAGTAAAAAGAAAATTAATAATGTTATATTTCTCACTGCTTTGAATAATAATCGCAATTTACAAAAAATATTAATATGTTTAAAAACATATCAACAAATAAGTTGTTGAAAACTAATGATTTACAGTATTTATTAACTTTATTTACAATAAATGTTAATAAATAGCACAATTTTTAAGAAGATTTAACGATATGCACCCAACTTCAATAAGTTTTTCGAAATTCAGTCAGTTTGTTATTCTTACAACACTCCTTGCTTCTTTCACTTCTTGTGATAAATTTAATTCAGCAAATAAAAATCGATTGGTTGCTCGGGCAGAAAATCATTATTTGTATTTATCAGATATTGAAAAAAAGTTCAATGGTTTCGATTCAAAGGAAGACAGTCTGATTAAGGTTCAGAGTTTTATTAACAATTGGGCTCGTAAGAAAATAATATTCGAAAAATCGCTTGTCAATCTATCTGATGCCCAACTTTCCGATCTGAATCTCTTGGTCGATGACTACAAGTCTAACCTTTTTACAACCGCCTACAAAGAGTCGGTTATCAAATCTATTATTGATACGATAATTGATCCGAACGCAATCATCACATTTTACGATAATAATAAAAGTAACTTCAAGCTTAAAGAGCCATTGTATAGAATCAAATATTTAAGTTTTCCGCTGGATAATGTCGATGGCAGACAAATCATCAAAAGCTTTAAAAGGTTTGAGGAAAGGGATATTAAGTTTTTAGATTCTCTTTCATTTCAATTTTCAAACTATTTTATGGCAGACTCAATTTGGGTGAAAAAAAGAGAGATTTATGATAAAGTAAATCTTATAAATGCTGATAACCAGGAAATTTACTTAAAAAAAACCAAATATTATGAGGTTAAAGATACATTAGAATTATATTTGTTCCAATTGGTAGAGCGCTTAGACCGTAATGAGATCGCGCCACTTTCCTATATCGAAAGTACCATTAAGAACATTGTTTTAAACAGAAGAAAAATTGAATTTCTAAGGAATTTTGATAATGAAATATTACAGGACGCTATTAAAACCAAAAAATTTGAAACTTACCCATAAAATTATAAGTTTAATAACCTTTGTTATTGCTACTAGTTTTAATCTAAATGCGCAAGGTACAAGCGTTAACGAGTCAGTCTCCCCCAATCGTATTAAGATTGACGGGGTTTCGGCTGTGATAGGTGACTATGTGATTCTCGACTCAGATATTGACAAAACCATTGTTGAGATGGAGTCGCAAGGAATGTCAACCAAAAACATTACACGTTGTGAATTGCTTGGAAAACTTATGGAAGACAAGCTCTATGCCCACCATGCCATTCAGGATAGTTTAGAAATAAGTGATCAGGAAGTGTATGATTATGTAGACCAGAGTATTGCCTATTTTACTGAACAATTGGGAAGTATTGAAAAGGTTTTAGAATTTTATAAAAAACCAAACGAGTTGGCTTTTCGTGACGAACTCTTTCAGATCAACAAGGTCCAAAAACTTTCTTCGATGATGCAGTCGAAAATTGTTGAAGATGTTGAAATAACGCCAGAAGAAGTTCGACAGTTTTTTCAGTCCATACCTAAATCAGAACTTCCGACTTTTGGAACAGAACTGGAAATATCTCAAATAGTCTTAATGCCAGAGGTTTCAAAGGAAGAAACTGAAAGATTGGTTAATCAACTAAAATCATTTAAGGCTGACGTTGAAGAAAAAGGGTTGAGTTTTGCTTCTAAAGCAATTTTATACTCTCAGGATCCTGGTTCTAGGTCAAATGGAGGGAAATATACACTTCAGCGCAAGAAGCCTAGGATGGTAAAGGAGTTTAGAGACATTGCTTTTAGTATGCAAGAGGGAGAGGTGTCAGAGCCTTTTAAAACTGATTTTGGATGGCACATCCTAACTGTCGATAAAATAAGAGGTCAAGAAATAGATATTCGACATATTTTGTTAACACCAAAGGCCGATACAAAACGATTGGAAGATGCCAAAAAGGTCTTGGACACAATAAGAAAGCGTCTTTTGGATGAAGAATTTACTTTTGAAGATGCAGCTTACCAGTTTTCCAGTGAAAAGGAAACACGACTCAATGGTGGTGCAATAATTAATCCTTCCACTGGAGATAAACGTTTTGAACTCACAAAGATGGATCCTGTTTTGTATAATCAAATCCGTGATTTAAAGGAGGGGGAAATTTCCGTACCGCTGCTTGATGAAGATCGATCAGGCTTAAAAAAATATAAGATCTTAAAAATCACCAATCGTTTTGATGAGCACATAGCAGATTATTCTAAGGATTATGTCAAGATTAAGGAACTTGCACTCAAAGAAAAAAAACTTAAAGCTATTAAGAAGTGGCTTAAAAATAAGATAGTGCTAACCTATGTGAGTATAAACCGAGACTATTCGGATTGTGAATTTAAAAATGACTGGAATAAAAATTAAACTTATCCTTTAAAGTATTTTAAAGGAACCCAAAGCATTCCAAAACATTCTCCTTTGTCTTTATCGAGATGCTTGTGGTGCATTTTATGTGCTCTTCTTAAACCTTTAGCGTAACGATTATTAGCCTTTCTAAACAGCTTGAACCTTTGGTGTATAAAGATGTCATGAACAAGGAAATAAGTAATTCCATAAAGGAATATTCCAATCCCCATGGGCAAACCTGGCCAAAATCCTGCTTCTCCCCAAAGTACCACCAGACCTGAACTTACGAGGGCGTAAAATATAAAGAAAAGATCATTTCTTTCAAACCATGATTTGTGGTTTTTTTTATGATGATCCTTGTGCAGACTCCATAAAAAACCGTGCATGATGTATTTGTGAGAAAACCAAGCCATGAATTCCATAAAAATAAAAGTAACCAGTACAACAGAGATCAAAAGCATTTTTTCCATTTACAAAAGATTAAAACGAAATTTGATGTAAGACTGAGCTAAAAGACTCATTTTTTGATAATTTGGTACACGAATTCTTGCCTTTTGAATTTTGACAGATGGGGTGTTTTTAAGCTTTGTCAAAAGCTTGTGATAGTAACGGTAGGCTGTGTAAACCCCTAAACGCGAGTTTTTCGGAAGCTTGTAAATACCAACAAGTGCCTGCTTAAAATCATTTTCAATTTCGTCTATGATTTTCATCTTGCTAACTTCGTCAAAATTTGACAAGTTAAGATTTGGAAAATAAGTTCGATCCAAAGTTTTGAAATCGGCATTTAAATCTCTCAAAAAGTTAACTTTTTGGAAAGCACTTCCTAAAGACATGGCCGCTGATTTTAATTTATCATAAACCTCTTGGTCTCCTTTTACAAAAACTTGAAGGCACATCAAACCAACAACGTCAGCAGAGCCATAAATATATTCTTTATACTCCTCCTCAGTTTGATAAGTTTGTTTGTGTAAATCGGTCCTCATGCTCTTCAAGAAAGCCTCAATTAGTTCAGGTTGAATATTGTTTTCATGAACAGAGTATTGAAATGAATTTAGAATAGGGTTTAAGCTAATCTTATGCTCCAAAGCGTGCGCTAGATCTTCTTCAAATTTTTGCAATAATAGTTCTTTATCAAAACCATGAAATGTATCGACGATCTCATCTGCAAACCTTACAAACCCATAAATATTATAGATGTGCATTCTGACTCCATCCTCTAAAAGCCTCGTCCCTAGAGAAAAGGACGTGCTATAGCGTTGCGTGACAAGCTTGCTACATTCATAAGAAATAGAATCAAATTGGTCTTTCATCGAATTAATATATATATAGTTTATAATTTGATTATCAATTCATTTAAAATTAATGAATAAAAAGGGATAATAATAGTTTTTTAAGCAAAAACATCAATTTTGAAATATTTGGCTTGAAAGGACAAAACTGAATTAAACAAATTTATTTTATCTGGCAGCGTTGTTAAATTAATATTTAGTTGTTGAGGTCCAAGAATCGCTAATTCAGTGGCATTGTTTTTTAATATTAAGTCGTAAAAATTCAAAAGATAGTTGTCTATAACCTCCTTATTGGGTTCAACAGTTAGATGTGTTACAAAAACTAAATTTTCATTTACACTCAAAATATTTTCAAGACTCTCCACGGGAAGCGATTGTCCTAAAAAAATGGTTTTAAACCCATGTGTTAGGATGTAATAATTTAGAAAAAGAATACTTAATTCATGAACTTCATTTTCCGGCAGGTAAAGAACAAAAACCTTGTCGTTGTCTTTTGGAGTGAGATTTTTTTGAACTTTTTCAGTTTGAATGTGAATTTTTTGTTTGATTAGGTTTGTAACAAAATGCTCATGAGAGGGACTAATAGCATTTGTTTGCCATAAAATTCCCAATTCATTCATTAGGGGAAGAAACACATTAACATAAATAAAAGTGAAATCATTTTTGGTTAATATTTCATCAAATGTAGCGTCGAATAAAATGCTATCAAAATTAATCATAGCAAGCTTCAGGGAATTAATTGAAACCTGTTCAGAGTTAGATTTTAAAGTAACTTCACGAACCACTGCGGGTAACTCTGTGTTGTCTATTCCAGCAATTTTAGAAATCTTAAAGCCGTGTTTGTAGAGTAAAGTGATGTTTAATAATTTCTGAAGACTTAATAGGCTGTAACGACGAATGTTAGTTTGAGTCCGCTCGGGGCTGAGTAAGTTGTACCTTTTTTCCCAAATCCTAAGGGTATGGGCCTTAATACCCGAAATATTTTCCAAATCTTTTATGGAAAAAGTGCTCTTCACTCTATTCATTCTGTTCAAGCTTTTTGATTTAAAAGTTAAACAAACTTAAAGAATATTTTTCAGTTAAGGAAAAAAAATTAAGAAGTGCGCACGAGAAGACTCGAACTTCCACGAGATTACTCCCACTAGCCCCTCAAGCTAGCGCGTCTACCAATTCCGCCACGTGCGCTGAGTGTGACCTGGCTGGGGCTCGAACCCAGGACCCTCTCCTTAAAAGGGAGATGCTCTACCAACTGAGCTACCAGGTCTTAAACAGTGATCTGGCTGGGGCTCGAACCCAGGACCCTCTCCTTAAAAGGGAGATGCTCTACCAACTGAGCTACCAGATCTGTTTTAAGGCTGCAAATATAGTATCAAATATTTATTATTCAAGTGCAATTGTTATAAATTTGAGTAAATAATATTGTAGAGCAAAATGGGCAGTTTTCTTATTTTATTGGGGTACATGGGTTGTGGTAAATCTGAGCTTGGAAAAAAAATTTCGATTTCGAGATCCATTTCATTCATAGATTTAGATCATTTTATTGAGGAAAAGGAAAAAAGCAGCATTTCTTCGATTTTTAGAAAACATGGTGAATTGTATTTCAGAAAGAAAGAACGCTTCTATTTAGAAATGCTTTTTGAGTCTGATATTGATGCTGTGATATCACTAGGAGGGGGGACCCCTTGCTATTTTGACAATATGGATTTTATCAATTCCTTTGAAAACAAAACTACAGTTTACCTTAAAACCTCTCCCAAAGAGCTTGCAAGAAGGTTGTTTGACCAACGGAGTCAACGACCGATGATTTCCCACCTTGAAACCTCAGATGCGCTTCTTGAGTTTATTTCAAAGCATTTATTTGAAAGAACATTCTATTATCTTAAGTCAGATAAGCACTTAGTCACCGACGGTAAGACAACAGATCAGTTGGTAGAAGAGTTCAATGGCTTAACTTAGGTATACACCTTCTTCGTCTCCAAAGCGTACGTCAATACGTTCTTTTATGGATGTAGAAAGAGACATTCCTTTGAAATCTCCTTTAATTGGAAAACTTTTGTGGTTTCTGTTGACCAAAACAGCCGTCTGCAAGTGTTTTAGCTCTATCGACAAGAAATGTCTTACTGCATAGATTAGCGTACTTCCAGTATTTAATACATCATCAACAATTACGACAGATTTTCCTTTACAAAACTCTAGGCCTTGGGACATTGAAACTTCATTTCTAGGATTTTTTTTGTCAACTTTAATTTCAATCAGTTCAACATTTAAAGATCCAATGTGATTAAGTTCCATTATAATTCTGTTGGCAAGAGTCAATCCGTTTTGAGCGATGCCAGCAACGATCAATTCTTTTTCATCGATGTTGTTCTCATAGATCTGGTAGGCAATTCTTTTAATTGTCCTTTGGATGTCCTCCTTATCCATAATTATATTTTCTTTGACTTTCCTCATCGTTCTTATTTGTGTAGTTATTATTCAGGTGCTTCTTCTCGATATTCATCAATTTCCCTTCTGTCTTTCTTTGTGGGTCTTCCGGTGCCTTGGTCACGTTCGAGTACTTTAGCGTTGGCTTGCATTTCAGCAATTTCAAAAGCATCTTTTGGGGTCCTGTCTTCCCGGTATAAATTAACAAGTTTAGCGCCAACACGACTTTTAGGAGTATCAAGGGCGGTCAATTCATACCAAATTTGATTTTTACGCACCTTGATTTTATCCCCTACAAAAATGTCGCGGGAAGGTTTTACTATTTTGTCTTCTATCCTAACATGCCCTTTTTTACAGGCTTCGCTGGCTTTGCTTCTGGATTTAAAATACCGCAAACACCATAAATATTGATCAACCCTCATGTTTTAAAACTTCGTTAAACTAAGTAACAAAAATAAAGTAAAATTGTATCTTGCGTTTCAATATTTTAACGAATGATTCTCAAAAAATTCTTTTTTATAATCGGCTTTATTTTTGTTTTGTTTTCTTCTTGCAAAGATGACGACGATACTCAAGAAAGTGTTATCCCTTTGGAAACCCAAACTCCCATTGACGATGAAGCTTTGGTAGCCTACCTTAAATCACACTTTTATAACTACGAAGATTTTGAAGACGTTCCTGAAGATGATTATGACGTTGAGATCAAATTAGACTCATTAACGGGAGATAATTCCTCCAAGACCTCTCTGTGGGAACAAATTGAAACCAAGACAATTGATTTGGAAGAACAAGGCGGCAACGTGGTTGCTACTAAATTATATGTTTTAAAAATTAGAGAAGGTGTAAAAGATAACCCTTCCATAGTTGATTCTACTTTTGTTAGTTACCAGGGAACCTTATTGGATGGAACAGTTTTCGATGGTCGAAGTAATCCAGTTTGGTTTGATTTGTCAAATGTAATAAGAGGATTCAGAGAGGCGATTCCTCTATTTTCAGGAGGTAGTTATTCTATTCAAAATGATGGAACTTATAGTTTTAAGGATTATGGTCAGGGTATAATCTTCCTTCCCTCTTCTTTAGGTTATTACTCTAGTAATCAGAACTTAATACCGAGTTATTCTCCGTTGATTTTTACAATATCATTGTACACCAGCAACCCTGCTGATCATGATTCGGATGGTATTTTGTCTATTGATGAAGATATTGATGGTGATGGGAATCCATTAAACGACGATTCTGACGCTGACAATACTCCTAATATGTATGATGACGATGATGATGGAGATGGTGTAAAAACGATAGACGAGTACGATTTAAACAAAGATGGTATACCAGACGATTCAGATGGTGATGGAATTCCCAATCATTTGGACGGAGACAGTGCTTAAAACAATATTGATTAAACCTTAAAATCAATAAGTTATATTGAGATTTAAACCTCTCGTTATTGACCAAATAATGTTATTCCTAAATTTTTTATTTCAACTTATAAGAAACTCCAACCAGAAATTGATTGGGTCTTGAATCTACGTTTCCACTTACATCAACACCATTCTGGGTTAAAATGGTTGTTTGAATTGGAGAGAGACCTCTTTCATAGCGTAAGTCGATTCCTACAGGGCCTATGTTAAGTCTTGTTCCCAAATGCAATCCGAAAGTGGTTTTATCTTTAATCGCTTCAAATGAATAATTACTGCTTTTTTGAGAAAGTGAATAATAGGCTGTAGGCCCTACAAAAAAGCTTAAAGGTCCAAATAATTTTAATCCAAACGATACAGGTAATTCAATTCTGTTTGTTGAGATTTCCCTCCCCTCTAATTGGGTTTTGACATTTGTAAACTGAAGTTCAGGGCGGAGATACCCAATCAAGAAGTCAAATTCCGAATAAACTCCAATGTGAAAACCAGATTTCCTTTCATGGTCTTTGGACTCAAGCGTCAATTGAGCTTCACCAGCCGAGTCAAAATTTAATCCTCCTTTAATTCCAAAATCAATTTGGGAGAAAGAAAAATTAGAGATTAAAAAAACTAGCACAAAAAGGGACAAAGGTTTCATACAGCCATGATTAAGATTATTTATTAAAGGTAGTCTTCTTCGCCTAAAATTCAAAGTTTAAAAATTCGTTTTGTATGTCTAAATACAATTAATTATCAATTTTAGTTTAATGGAAATGGTATCGGACTTACTAGAATCTTATATTTGCATGCATTTTACATTATGGAATTTAAATTACTTCAAACCGATTCTTCTTCTTCTGCCCGAGCAGCTACGCTCACTACTGATCACGGCACAATCGAAACACCAATTTTTATGCCTGTAGGCACTGCTGCGACCGTGAAAGGAGTGCATCAGCGAGAGTTGGTAAATGATATTAAACCAGACATCATATTAGGAAATACTTATCATTTGTATTTACGCCCTGGCACAGAAATCATCGAAAAGGCTGGAGGTTTGCACAAATTCATGAATTGGCAGAGACCAATTCTTACTGATTCTGGTGGATACCAAGTTTATTCTCTTTCCGCCAATAGAAAAATTAAAGAAGAAGGAGTTAAGTTTAAGTCTCATATTGATGGTTCTTATCATGTGTTTACTCCTGAAAATGCAATTGAAATTCAACGAAAGATTGGAGCAGATATCATCATGGCATTTGACGAATGCACTCCATATCCTTGTGAATACGATTATGCGAAAAAATCAATGCACAGGACTCATCGGTGGTTAGATCGATGCATAGAACAAGACAAAAAATCCCCTTTCGAATATGATTATGAGCAAACCCTATTTCCCATTATTCAAGGAAGTGTTTATAAAGATTTAAGGAAAATGTCGGCAGACTATATCGCAGCTAAAGATCTACCTGCCAACGCAATAGGAGGGCTATCGGTAGGGGAGCCCGCAGAAGAAATGTATGCAATGACAGAAGTGGTTTGCGAACGACTTCCAGAAGATAAGCCTCGCTATTTGATGGGGGTAGGAACACCGATTAATATTTTGGAAAACATTGCGCTAGGTATCGATATGTTTGATTGTGTAATGCCGACTCGAAATGCTAGAAATGGTATGTTGTTTACTGCCCATGGTACAATCAACATTAAAAATAAAAAATGGGAAGATGATTTTTCTGTCATAGATGAGGCCAATTACTGCTATGTAGATCAAGATTATTCCAAAGCCTATTTGAAACACCTGTTTTCAGTTAATGAAATGTTGGGAAAACAAATTGCAACGATTCATAATTTAAGTTTTTATTTGTGGTTGGTGAGAGAAGCTAGAAAACATATCTTAGCTGGTGATTTCACACAATGGAAAAATAAAATGGTCAAACAAATGGCCAACCGTTTGTAAGCATGAAAATATTAGACCTCTATATCATCAAGCGTTACCTTATGACCTTTTTGGTAATGTTGTTGATGTTCGTCCCTATTGGTGTGATGGTTGATATGGCTGAGAAAATTGATAAGTTTAAGGAAAATGAAGTTCCCACAACTGCAATTTTTGAATACTATTATGACTTCACATGGTTTTTTGGAAACCTATTGTTTCCAATTTTTTTGTTTTTATCAGTAATTTGGTTTACCTCAAAGTTGGCAAACGACACTGAGGTTATTGCCATACTTAGCTCTGGAATCTCTTTCTTTCGATTTTTAAGACCTTATTTGATTTCTGCGAGCGTGGTGGCTTTGTTTTCTTTTTTTGCAGGGATGTTTGTCGTCCCAAAATCCAACTTGCGATTCAATGAGTTTTTAACAAAATATATTAGTAAGACGAGTGTTAGGCAGACGAGAAACCTGTACAAACAGATCAACGAGAATGAGTTTATATTCGTCAGTAATTATGACCCTGTTCGCCAAAGCGCAAACAACTTTTCTTTAGAACACTTTGAAGGAAATGAATTGAAGTTTAAGATACAATCCAATACCATTCGCTGGATTGACAAGGATACCCTTTTTAGGCTTTCCTCTTACACCAAAAGAACTTTTGACAAGGACCAAGAGATTTACATTAAAATGAGTCGAAAAGACACGATTTTCGATTTCGAAATAGACGATCTCTCCCCGGTTTCCTATAAAGCTGAAACCTTAACTTTTAGTGACTTAAATCGATTTATTGAAACAGAACAGGAAGGAGGTTCGGTTTTAATAAACAATCACTTACTGGTTAGATACAAACGATGGACATTACCTCTTTCTGCTTTTATTCTAACGATCATAGCTGTAGCAGTCTCATCATTTAAAAGAAGAGGGGGAATGGGGGTAAACCTTGCCTTTGGAATCACTTTAGGTTTTCTGTTTATTTTCTTTGATAAAATTTTTGGGGTTTTGGTAAATAAATCAAATTTCTCACCTTTTCTGGCCGCTTGGCTTCCACTAATCCTTTTTGGAATTCTCGCATTTTTCTTATTGCGACATGCGAAACGCTAATACCAAAAATTTAGTCCAGTTACATTTCGTTATTTTCATTTTTGGGTTCACTTCAATTTTAGGAGAATTAATCAGTATCAATTCGGTAGCATTGGTTTGGTACAGAATGCTGATCGCTTCAATAATATTAGGGGGTTATGTTTTAATTTTAAAAAAAGATGATTTAAAACTAGACCGACACCTTTCTTTTAGACTATTGCTGGCAGGAGCGCTAATCGCCCTCCATTGGGTCGCTTTTTTTGAAGCAATAAAACTTGTGGGAATTTCCATTACACTTTCCATGTTATCCTCGGCTGCATTGTTTACTGCATTTTTAGAGCCAATTTTTTACAAAAGAAAACTCCTTTTATATGAATTGTTTTTTGGCGCACTAGCAGTTGTTGGAATGCTCTTGATCTACAACACTTCTCCAGAAGGATGGTTGGGAATTTTGATTGCAATAATCGCTGCAGCTTTAGCAGCTCTTTTCGCCTTGATAAATGGAAAATTAATTGCCCATAAACCCCCTTCCATTATTACGTTTTACGAAATGCTTGTAGGTACTGTTTGTATTTCAATTTATCTATTATTCACAACGGGCTTTAATAATGATTTTTTCAACTTGAGCAATACTGACATTCTTTGGTTGGTTATTTTAGGTTCATTGTGTACTGCATATGCCATTAATGTGGCCACAGCCGTCATGAAAACTATTTCCCCTTTTTCGGTCATGCTAACCGTAAACTTAGAACCTGTTTATGGGATTATTCTAGCTTTTTTAATTTTTGGTGAAGATCAATTAATGGATACAAAATTTTATATAGGGCTAACAATCATTATTTTAGCAGTATTGTTAAATTCAATCTATAAATCAAATAAATTGAAACCAAAAAAGAGACCTTCAAATTCACTATAATTTTTAAATTTGTATTGTAAGTATAAAAAATCACATGGAATATTTAGACTTTGAATTACCCATTAAAGATCTGCACGAGCAAATAGAAAAATGCAAAGCGATTGGCGATGAAAGTAGTGTTGACGTTACTGAAACCTGCAATCTATTAAATGAAAAATTGCATAAAACAAAGGTCAAGATCTATGGAGATTTATCTGCTTGGCAACGTGTTCAGCTTTCGCGACATCCTTCAAGACCTTACACTCTCGATTATATCAACGCGCTTTGTGGGGATACATTTCTTGAGCTTCACGGAGATCGGAATTTTGCCGATGACAAAGCCATGATTGGTGGAATGGGAAAAATTGGTGATCAAACTTTTATGTTCATTGGAACCCAGAAAGGTTACAACACAAAAACACGCCAGTATAGAAACTTTGGTATGGCCAAACCCGAAGGTTATCGAAAAGCATTGCGTTTAATGAAATCTGCTGAGAAATTTGGCATTCCAGTAATTTGTTTAATTGATACACCAGGTGCTTTTCCTGGAATGGAAGCCGAAGAACGAGGACAAGGACAGGCCATAGCCAATAATATCTATCAGATGTTAAGCCTTAGAACACCAATCATAGTGAACATAATCGGTGAAGGTGCTTCGGGAGGGGCGTTGGGCATCGGTGTTGGAGATTTAGTTTACATGCTAGAGAACACTTGGTACTCTGTCATATCTCCTGAATCTTGTTCTTCCATCTTATGGAGAAGCTGGGAACATAAGGAAACAGCAGCTGCAGCATTAAAACTTACTGCTGAAGACATGCTTAAATCTAAGTTGATTGATAAAATAGTAGAGGAGCCATTGGGAGGAGCACATTTCGATAGAGAAACTGTTTTTAAAACCGTAAGAAAGGAACTGTTGGATGCGTTTAAAAAATTGAATAAAATTGATCCTGATAAATTAATTCAACTGAGAAGAGATAAATTTTCTAAGATGGGGAACTTCCAAGACTAGCCTGTAGCGACTTTTCGTTCTTATTAACAAAAAAAAGAATTTATAAACATCGTTTTGTTTAATCCTATAGGATAAACTAACCCGTTTTTTGGTTGAATAATTCATTAAACCGTTTACATTCGTTCCATGGAGAAAAGTAAATCAATCGAGCCAAAAGTTTCCCAATCTGGGACGGTAATTAACCTGAAGCAAGGCAAGTTGCCCCCGCAGGCACTGGATCTTGAAGAAGCGGTGTTGGGAGCCATGTTGATTGATAAGAAAGGAGTTGATGAAGTAATTGATTTGCTTCAACCAGAAGCATTTTACAAAACAGCCCATCAATATATTTTTGAATCCATATTTAATCTTTTTCAAAACTCACAACCCATCGATTTGTTAACTGTTTCTGCTGATTTGCGGAAAAAAGGGAAACTTGATGTTGCTGGAGGAGATTTTTATTTAATTCAGCTCACCCAAAAGATTGCTTCCTCTGCACACATTGAATTTCATGCAAGAATCATTCTCCAAAAATACATTCAGCGCAGTTTGATTCGCATTTCAAATGAGATCATTGAATCTTCTTATAAGGAATCAATCGATGTTTTTGATTTACTGGATGAAGCAGAATCAAAACTATATGATGTCACCCAAGGGAACATTAAACGGTCATCCGATACGGCTCAGAATTTGGTTATGCTGGCCAAAAAGAAGATTGAAGAAATTGCCAATCAAGAAGGGCTAAGTGGGGTGAGTACAGGTTTTCAGAAACTAGACGATTTAACTTCAGGATGGCAGCCCAGTGACCTGATCATTATCGCAGCACGTCCGGGGATGGGGAAAACGGCTCTGACGTTGTCCATGGCAAGAAACATTGCGGTTACAAAACAAATCCCTGTTGCCTTCTTTTCACTTGAAATGTCTTCTGTTCAATTGATTACCAGATTGATTTCTGCAGAAACAGGACTCTCGTCGGAAAAACTTAGAACAGGTAAACTTGCCGATCATGAATGGAAACAACTTAATGTTAAAGTAGGTGATCTTGAAAAAGCACCTTTGTTTATCGATGATACACCGGCACTTTCGATTTTTGATTTAAGAGCAAAAGCAAGACGTTTGGCATCGCAACATGGCATCAAACTTATCGTAGTGGATTATTTGCAGTTGATGACTGCAGGAAGCTCGAACAAAGCAGGGAACAGAGAACAAGAGATTTCAACCATTTCTAGGAACTTAAAATCACTCGCCAAAGAATTAGAAATCCCTGTTATTGCTCTTTCTCAGCTGTCCCGTGCGGTTGAAACTCGTGGAGGGACAAAAAGACCACAGCTTTCTGACCTTAGAGAATCTGGAGCAATCGAGCAGGATGCTGATATTGTTTCTTTTATCTATCGCCCTGAATATTATGGTATCGATGAATGGGATGACGAAGACCACTCTCCATCAGCGGGTCAAGCAGAGTTTATTGTAGCGAAACATAGAAATGGTGGATTGGATAATATAAGAATGAAGTTTGTTGGAAACCTAGGTAAATTTGAAGATTTTGAAGACTTTGAGTCTCCTTTTGAATTTCAATCAAAAATGAATCATGGAGCTCAAGATCTTAATAAAATAAATAACCTTCCCAGCCCAAATGATGCCTTTGATACGCCCCCATCTGAGGATAATGATGACATTCCTTTTTAATTGGATTGCACTTTGGGAATGCATAAGAACATGCAGTTAAACCTCTATGTTCAGACTTTTTAATTCAGATTTTAGTTGTGTGGGATTATTGAAACGAATGGTGTTAATCCCCATTTTTTTAGCAGCTTCAATGTTTCTCGCATTGTCGTCAATAAATAAGCTTTGAGCAGCCTCAATATTAAATCGATTTAAAGTCAACTCATAGATTTCATTAAAAGGTTTTCTCATTTTCTCTGTTCCAGACACAACAATTCCTTCAAACCAGTGAAGAAAATCAAACCTTTCCAGTGCAACAGGAAAAGTCTCTGCACTCCAATTGGTCAACGCAACCACTTTGTAATTGGGATTATCGATTAGCTGTTTTAGAATTGCAACAGTTCCATCAATTTGATTCCCCAGCATCTCTTCCCATCTACCGTAATAGATCCTGATCCATTCTTCATATTCTGGAAATAGCTTTACCCTTTCCTCTGTTGCTTTTTCAAGCGGATAACCTGCGTCTTGATTTTCATTCCAATCCATTGTGCAGATTTCATCAAAAAACCATTTCATTTTCTCACGATCTCCATTGAAAACATCGAGATAAACATACTCCGGATTCCAATCGATTAAAACGCCTCCTAAATCAAAAATCACATTTTTTATTTCAGTCATAACTTATTGGTTTTCTTTTTGCCCCATTAACATTAAATAACTTTTTAAGAACAGATCGATATTCCCATTCATCACTGCATCCACATCGTTGGTTTCTTTTTGCGTCCTAACGTCTTTTACTAATTTGTAAGGATGCATTACATAGTTTCTTATTTGAGAACCCCATTCAATTTTCTTTTTCGAGGCTTCGATTTCCTGCCTTGCGGATAGTTTTTTCTGTAATTCAATCTCAAACAGTTGAGATTTTAACAATTGCATGGCTTTATTTTTATTTTCTAATTGCGAGCGGGTTTCAGAGTTTTCAATGATGATACCCGTTGGGTGGTGGCGAAGCCTTACCGCGGTTTCAACTTTATTAACATTTTGTCCCCCAGCGCCACTAGAGCGCATGGTTTCCCAAGATATTTCTGAAGGGTTTACAATGATTTCTATAGAATCATCAACCAATGGATAAACATAAACAGAAGCAAAGGAAGTGTGTCTTTTGGCATTGCTGTCAAAGGGTGAAATGCGAACCAAACGGTGCACGCCGTTCTCCCCCTTAAGCCATCCAAACCCAAAAGGGCCATTAATTTCGAGCGTAACGGTTTTAACTCCCGTAACATCACCAGCTTGGTGATTTAACTCCTTGATACTGTATTTATTTTTTTCACCCCACATCAAGTACATGCGCATCAACATCTCTGCCCAATCACAACTTTCGGTCCCTCCGGCGCCTGCTGTGATTTGGAGCACTGCGCTCATGTCATCACCTTCTTCCGAAAGCATGTTACGGAATTCTACGGCTTCGAATAACTCAATGATTTTTGAGAAATGGTTGTCAACTTCTTGGGAATCAATTTCTCCAGCTTTTTGAAATTCCAAAAGCACCCCTAGGTCTTCATTTAGTTGATTTAATTCGTTAAAATCATCTACCCACTTTTTAAGGCTTCGCATCTCTCGCATCAGGAGTTCAGCTTTTTGAGCATTGTTCCAGAAGTCAGGAGCAAGTGTTTTTTCCTCCAGATTTCTTATTTCTATTGACTTAGCATCAATGTCAAAGATATCGTCTTAGGGCACCAAGGCGATTAATAAGATCTTTCTGTTGCTCGGAAGTTGTCATGATGTAAATTTTGTCTAAAATAAATAAATCATTAGAGGATATTTGATTTTAAATAATATTTTTTAAACTCAAGGTCTCAATTTTTTATATATATTTATAAAAGACAGTTGCTCCATGATAATAATCACCCTGAATTAATGAACTTTTCTATTAAAATATTTTTTTCAATACTTTACTCACTTACATTTGCCGTCGGATGCAAATCTGATAAAAACATGATGTCAAAAGACAATTTACTTCCCCCGAAAGCCGATATAATTCCTCATCAACATAAAATTCATGATCACATACGAATTGACGATTATTATTGGTTAAAAGATCGTGAAAATCCAGAAGTCGTTGATTATTTGGAGCGCGAAAATGACTATTATCAAAAAATGACTGCTCCTACCAAAAAGCTTCAAGAATCTCTGTTTGATGAAATGAAGGGGAGGATTAAAGAAGACGATAGCTCGGTTCCTTATTTTTACAACGGCTACTGGTACATCACCCGTTATGAAACAGGTAAAGATTATCCGATTTATACCCGAAAAAAGGAAACATTAGAAGCCGAAGAGGAAGTTTTATTTGACTGTAATCTCATGGCTGCCGATTATGATTACTTTAGTCTGGTTGGAATTAACGTTAGCCCTGACAACACAAAAGTAGCCTATGCTTTGGACACCCTTTCCCGTAGAAAATATATCATATATGTTAAAGATTTATCTGATGGGTCTTTGTTAAAAACAAAAATAAAAAACACAACAGGAGGCAGTGTTTGGGGCGCAGATAGTAAGACGCTTTATTACAACCGGAAAAACCCTGAGACACTAAGATCAGAGGCGGTTCTTAAACACGACATTCAATTGCCAGATCAAGAGGATGAAATGGTTTATGAGGAAGTTGATGAAACCTATTCGGTTCATATAAGTAAATCAAAATCGAAAGAATATATCTTCATTTCTTCTTTTAGCACCCTTACAAGTGAGCATCAATTTTTAAAAGCAGATGACCATTATTCAAATTTTAAAATAATCCAACCACGTTTGGTTGGTTTAGAATATGATATAGAGCACTTTGGTGATCATTTTTATATCCACACAAACCACCAAGGTGCAATCAACTTTAAGATGATGCGCACCCTAATTTCCAAGCCCAGGATCGAAAACTGGGAAACTTTACTGGAGCACAGGGAGCAAGTACTTCTTGAAGATTTTGAATTATTTAAAGATTATTGGGTACTAAACGAAAGAGAAAATGGACTTTCCCGTTTGCGTATTTTTTCATTGGACGGAAAGAAAGATTATTTTATGCCTTTGAAGGGAGAGACCTATACCTTGTTCACTTCAGTAAATACTGAGTTTAACACACCGCTCCTGAGGTATGTTTTCAATTCGATGACGACCCCATCGTCTGTTATTGAATTTAATATGGAAACCAAAGAAAGTAAGACTCTCAAAGAACAAGAAGTTCTCGGGGGAAATTTTGATAAAGAAAATTATGTAGCAAAACGTCTTTGGGCACCTGCACAAGACGGAACTAAAGTTCCAATTTCGATTGTTTATCACAAAGATACTGAGCTAAACGCAGAAACGCCCATTTTACAATATGCCTATGGTTCTTATGGAAGCACCGTAGACCCATCTTTCTCAACGACTCGCTTGTCACTATTGGACAGAGGTTTTGCTTTTGCAATTGCCCACGTCAGAGGAGGGGAGTATATGGGACGCCAATGGTATGAGGATGGAAAATTATTAAAAAAGAATAATACTTTTACCGATTTTGTGGATTGTTCAAAATTTTTAATCAACGAAGGTTATACTTCCTCTGATCACCTCTATGCTTATGGTGGCTCCGCTGGAGGCCTTTTGATGGGTGTAGTGATCAATATTGCACCAGAATTATACAATGGAATTATTTCAGCAGTTCCTTTCGTAGACGTGGTTACTACGATGTTAGACGACTCGATTCCTTTAACAACCTCAGAGTATGATGAATGGGGAAATCCTAATGAGAAAAAGTATTACGAATACATGCTTTCCTATTCGCCCTATGATCAGGTTAAGGAACAAAAATATCCTAACATTCTTGTTACTGCTGGCTTTCACGATTCTCAGGTTCAGTATTTTGAACCCGCCAAGTGGGTGGCAAAGTTAAGAACAATGAAAACTGACAACAATTATCTTTTTTTAGACACGAACATGAGTGCAGGTCATAGTGGAGCATCAGGTCGTTTTGATGGTTTAAAAGAGCTGGCAAAAAAGTATGCCTTCCTCTTAGACTTAGAAGAGCAATGATCTTTAAAAAAAAGTATTATTTTTACAAAGTAAAATGGATGTAAATAAAAAAACATACAAAGGAATGAAGGTTGAAAAGAATATTTTAAACCTCATCGGAAAGACCCCTTTAATTCATCTAAAAAATATTGTAGCAGGTTTTAAGGGTAGTTTTTTCTCTAAATTTGAAGCTTTTAACCCAGGGCATTCGAATAAAGATAGAATTGCACTGTATATTATTGAAGAAGCCGAAAAATCTGGAATTTTAAAGCCTGGAGATACCATTATTGAAACAACTTCTGGGAACACTGGTTTTAGTTTAGCAATGGTTTCATTGATTAAAGGGTATGAATGTATTTTGGCTGTCAGTTCCAAATCTTCTAAAGATAAAATTGATATGCTGCATGCGATGGGTGCTAAAGTCTATGTTTGTCCAGCAAATGTATCGGCGGAAGACCCTAGGTCTTATTACCAAGTTGCAAAAAAGATACATGAAGAGATTAAGGATTCTGTCTATATCAATCAATACTTTAATGGATTAAACGTCGAAGCCCATTATAAAACAACAGGTCCTGAAATATGGGATCAAACCTCAGGTAAAATAACCCATTTAATTGCCTGTTCAGGTACAGGAGGAACGATATCTGGATGCGCGAAATATCTTAAAGAACAAAATTCTGATATTAAAATTATTGGTGTAGATGCCTATGGCTCTGTCTTAAAAAAATACCATGAAACCAAAGAATTAGACACAGATGAAATTTATCCTTATCGAATTGAGGGTCTGGGTAAGAACCTAATTCCTACAGCTACTGACTTTGATTCAATTGATTTTTTCATAAAAGTTACTGACGAAGACAGCGCCCATACAGCGCGTGAAGTTACCAAATCCGAAGGTCTTTTTGTAGGGTATACTTCTGGCGCTGCGATGCAAGCGGTAAAACAATTGAATGCGATGGGTGTGTTTGATAAAGACAGTGTTGTCGTTGTCATCTTTCCAGATCATGGCTCGCGCTATATGAGTAAGATTTACAGTGATGATTGGATGAATGAACAAGGATTTTTTGATGCTACGAATGAAGAAGCACCAAATAAAATTGAATATATATAGGAACAAGATAGATGATGAGAGATTTATTTCAAAGAATATACGAAAATAAGGGTCCTGTAGGAAAATGGGCAGAATATGCTGAGGGTTACTTTGTTTTTCCAAAATTGGAAGGGCCGATAAGTAATCGAATGAAATTTAAAGGCAAAGAAGTTATCACTTGGAGCGTTAACGACTATTTAGGACTTGCAAATCACCCTGAAGTGAGAAAAGTAGACGCTGAGGCTGCAGCTGAGTACGGTTCAGCCTATCCGATGGGAGCAAGGATGATGTCAGGCCATACAGATCTTCATGAGCAGTTAGAAGAGGAGTTAGCAGAGTTTGTTGGAAAAGAAGCTGCTTACCTATTAAATTTTGGATATCAAGGTATTCTTTCTACGATTGACACCCTTGTTGGAAAGGACGATGTTATTGTATATGATGTTGATGCTCATGCCTGTATTATCGACGGAGTAAGACTTCATTTAGGGAAGCGTTTTACATACAAACACAACGATGTTGAAAGTTTAGAAAAAAATTTACAACGTGCATCTAAGGTTGCCGAGCAAACAGGAGGTGGAATCCTCGTGATTTCCGAAGGGGTATTTGGAATGCGAGGAGAGCAAGGCAAGTTGAAAGAAATAGCTGCACTAAAAAGCAAATACAGTTTCAGGTTTCTCGTTGATGATGCTCATGGATTCGGTACGCTTGGGAAAAATGGTCGTGGTGCTGGAGAAGAACAGGGTGTTCAGGATGATATTGATGTTTATTTTGCAACTTTTGCAAAATCTATGGCATCAACAGGTGCTTTTATTGCCGCTGATAAAGAAATAGTTGATTATTTAAGATATAATATGCGTTCTCAAATGTTTGCAAAATCATTACAGATGCAACTTGTTAAAGGAGCCCTTAAGCGCCTTGACATGTTAAGAACGCGTCCAGAGTTTAAAGCGAAACTTTGGGAAAATGTGCAAGCGCTGCAAGGTGGCCTCAAAGCACAAGGTTTTGACATAGGAACGACTCAAAGTTGTGTTACTCCAGTCTTTCTAAAAGGAAGCATTCCCGAGGCGATGGCGCTGGTAAAAGACTTAAGAGAGAAATACGGTGTGTTTTGTTCAATTGTTGTCTATCCCGTTATTCCAAAGGGTTTGATACTACTAAGGCTGATACCCACAGCAACGCACACACTAGAAGATGTTGAAATCACATTGAATGCTTTTTCAGACATACGTGAAAAGCTCGAAAATGGTGCTTACAAAAGGATATCAGAATTAATGATGGCAGGCATTAGTTAAACTAATAATTTTTAAAACGTATTTACTTATAGCTTATTCATTTAGCATCACTGGCATCACTAACATCGTAATGTCTTCACCTTCTTCGGTATGATCCAAAGGCGTTATTATTCCTGCTCGGTTTGGAAGTGACATGGAAAGCTTGATTTCATCACACGTCATGTTGTTCAACATTTCGATTATAAACCTAGAGTTGAAACCAATTTGAAGGTCATCTCCCTGATATTCACAATTTAATCTTTCTTCTGCTTTGTTGCTGTAGTCAAAGTCTTCGGCAGATACTTGAAGTTCTGCTCCTGCAATTTTCAATCTAACCTGATGGGTTGTTTTATTAGAAAATATGCTCACCCTTCTTAAAGAGTTTAGAAAACTTGAACGATTAATTTGCATTACGTTAGGGTTCTCCTTGGGAATAACCGCATCATAATTTGGATATTTGCCATCGACCAACCGACAAGTTAAACGGGTGTTGCCAAAACTAAATTCAGCATTGGTTTCATTGTATTCAATCACAACATCTTCTTCAACTCCTTGAAGAATTCCTTTTAAAAGTTGTAATGGTTTTTTAGGCATGATAAAATCAGCATTGCTATCAGCGGCAAGATCCTTACGAGAATATTTAACCAATTTATGTGCATCTGTCGCGACAAAAGTTAAATCTGTTGTGCTGAATTGAAAGAAAACACCACTCATGACCGGTCTTAAGTCGTCGTTTCCTGAAGCAAATAAAGTTGCATTGATTGCCGTAGCGAGAACATCCCCAATTATTTTTGTGGTGGTAGGGTCTTTAACCTGGGCTGCTTTAGGGAAATCTTCTCCTTCAACATATGCAACAGCATACTTTCCGTTGTTTGCACTGATTTCGACCGTATGTTTGTCCGTTTTGACAAAAGTTAAAGGTTGTTCAGGAAATGTTTTTAAAGTATCTAAAAGTAACCTCGCCGGCAATGCGATGGCACCGGAGTCTTCCGACTCTACTGCAATTGAAGATGACATAGAAGTTTCTAAATCTGAGGCAGTCAGGATCAGTTGGTTGGCGTTTAGATCAAATAGGAAATTGTCTAAAATCGGTAAAGTATTTGAGGTATTAATAATCCCTCCTAAAACTTGAAGTTCTTTCAATAATGTATCACTGGAAACAATAAATTTCATATCAGAAGTGTATAATTTTAATCAAATATAAAGTTTAAGCAAATCATATTGAAATGAACTTATAAAAAGTTATTGACCAAATTTATTTGTTCGATATCTAAACAAAATAAAACCTAAAATAGCAAGTAAGATTAGGGGTAAAACTAACATTGAGACTTTCCATAAACTTTCTTGATTTGCAACTTTTTTAGGATCTAAAAAACTAATTTCAACTTCCTTATTACGAATTTCTAGTAGGGGAAAGTTACCCATTAAATGATGAACACAGTTTTGCAAGAAAACTTTGTTTGCATAGAAATTATTAGTCCATTTGTCGAAACCCAATTCCAGTGGACTGCCTTTATCGACTTGATTTTCAGCAATATTACCATCTGCAATAACAATAATCTCACTTGCACCTTTGCTCAAGTTTTTTGTCAGCTTTACGGGCTTTATTCGGTTGTTAAAAGCAGAATTGAATTTTCCTTTCAATAAAACAGCAAGATTTCGCGAAGGCTCATTAAATTCAGAGGGAATCAATTTTTCTGCAGCTTCACTTAGGTAGACAGTTACTGGAGTTTTAATTGTTTTTGTAAATGCAGAACTTTTTAATAAGATCGTCTTTTTTATATTATTTTTTAAAGTATCAATTGAAGAAGGGAACTGAAGCAATACATTACCTGCACTTTTACCAATTGGATGATTTTCATTGGGGAGTGGCAATCCATAATAGGTCCAGGGCATCGGAAGATATTGCGAATTGTTTTGTTCCCCATTTGCCAAAACTATTGGGGCTGAGTATAAATCTTTTACCAAGTCATTTTCTAATCTTAGACCGTATTTAAAAAAAAGATCACCAAGATTGTACTTTTTTGAAACTGCCATTGATTTTCCACTTAGACTAAACAGACTGTCCCGATTGATCGAGGTTGGGTTGATCATCCACAGGCTTTTTCCCCCTTGCAATGTGTATTGATCTAACAGATATTTTTCTTCGTTAGTAAAAGCTATCGAAGGGTTTGAGACAATCAACATCTTAAATCGATTAAGATTTTTAATTGTTTTATCAGGTTCATTTTTTAAGGCTTTTAAATCAAAAGCTGCCAACTGATAGTAGGGTTGTAAACTCCTCATGAAGTCTGCTACCACGATGTCCTTAGAGGCACCATGCGAAGTCAGAACAGCAATCGTTTCTTTATTTTTTTGGGCCAATTTGTATAGCGCGTCATAGAATTGAAACTCAAGATGCTCAATTGATCGGTTTATTTTTTGCTGTTTATTGTCTCCCAAATTCTTCTGAATCAAAGGAATCAGCATTGTTCTTTTGCCATCATTTACCATTGCCCAAGGGAATACGACCGTTTGCTCAACTCCTTGACTTTGATTTTGGACAATGTATTCTGGGGTAATTCCAAAGCTTTTCATTTCATCAACCAAACTGTTGGTGTCTTTAGCACCTTCAAAAGGATCAATGTATTCATATACAATTTGATCCGTATGTTGTTGAAAGCTTTTAATCAATTCAGAGACTTCTTTTCTCAGTCTCAGAAATTCAGCGGGAAGCTTTCCCTCCAAAAAAATATCGATTTTTAAAGGTTGATCAACGTTTTTTAACAACACCTTTGTTTGAGAAGAAAGGGTATAGCGTTGATTTTTAGTTAAATCATAACGAAGGTTAATCCATTGTCCTATTACCACCAAAACAATAATGATTATCAACGTTTTTAAAAGAGGATATAGATTTTTCAAATGAATGTTATCTTTTAATTTGTTTTAATAAAAACGTACAGGAATAAAGGAAAAAGGAGTTTAAACCAATAAAGTAAATTAGGTCTTTTATCGCTATTACTCCTAAACTCATACTGTAATAATGTTCCTGCATTCCAATTTCATTAATGATGTTGTAAACCAAAGCATTTTGGGAGAGGTCAGCGATTCCGCTCCACAGATAAAATTGAAAAAAAATAATAAGAGTTGCTACAAGAAATCCTGTCACTTGGTTTCGGGAGAGGAGCGAAGAAAAAATGGATATAGATAGGAATCCAGACCCTAAAAAAAGAAGACCGAGATAGCCTGAGAATGTACTTCCCCAGTCAACCGACGCATTGTCTACTTTTAATTCATTAATGGCAATAAAATATACAAGTGTTGGAAGAAGTGCGAAAAGAAGTAAAAAGAAACCGCCTAAGAATTTACCAATAACCAAGTTCCATAAACCAATAGGTTTAGTCAATAAAAGCTCTAAAGTGCCCGAACGAATCTCATCAGAGAAACTCCGCATGCCAATTACTGGAATCAAAAACATCAAAAGCCAGGGGGTGAGCGTGAAAAACACATTCATATCCGCAAACCCTGAATTTAAGGCATTAAATTCTGTATCAAAAAACCAAACGAATAAAGTACTTATCGTGAGAAACAATCCTAGGGTCAGGTATCCAATAGCACTGCTAAAAAATAAATTCAATTCTCTTTTTGCGATGGCCCACATACCTATTCGAAATTAACGGTTACTGCTTCTCGATATTCAAGTCCAAAAAGAGAATAGGCACTTCCAACAGTTTGAGGATTACTCTTGTATATGGCTAATTCTAGATGGTCAGCAGAATTAAAAAGCGCAATTTTCTTTCCATCTTCGTCACGTTTTTCCTTTGGAATTGAAAAGTCGATCGCATCTCCATAGGCCGCTACCACTTTTTTGAATTTAATATTTCTAGCAAAGATGGTGAAAGCCCTTGACTTTCCAATTTCTTGAAATAATTTACGGGTGATGTTAGTAATTACATTACCATAGTTGTCAATATAGATTACACTTCCCACGATTTGGTCACCTTTATTATTAACAACAGGATTAACGTTGGTGAGTTCTTTAATGATTTTTGTAGATTTACCAATAACTTCCAGTTGTCCTTTTCGAGAAATATGTGCAGCAACTTTAACGAAGATGTCCAAAACAGGAAATGTCGTGGTAACATTTTGATGGATATTGATTTCAACGATTTTTTCGGCTTTGAAATTCTCTCTGATCATTGACAGTATACCGTTGTCAGCTCCTATGAAATAGTGACCTTCAAAAAGCATGGCAATGTGTTTGTTTTCGGGAGTTTTTTCAGATTCAACGCCTATAATATGAATTGAACCTTCCGGAAATGACCTAAAAGTGTTTTTTAACACATAGGCAGCTTGTGTATGATTGTAGGGTTGAATTTCGTGAGTTATATCGATAATTAAGGGGTTTTCAACCTCATTAATTATGGCACCTTTAACTGCGGCAACAAAGTAATCTTTATTTCCAAAATCGGTAAGTAAAGTTACTATTGGCATAGGAGTTTAATTCTAAAAATTATTTAAATTTGAATATTAATAAAGATACCATAAACAAAATTAAATCTTTTTAACTGAGAAACCTTTGAATGAGATAAAAATTGACTTGACAGATGTGAATTCACAAGAATTTTTTGGAGAACAAAACACACACATTGTAAAATTCCGCTCCTACTTCCCCAAACTTAAAGTGGTAGCTAGGGGAAATACCTTAAAGGCATTCGGTGAAGAAGAAGTACTGGAAGAGTTTGAAAAGCGTATCAATATGTTGATTACGCATTTTGGGAAATATAACAGTTTAACAGACGAAGTTATCGAAAGGGTTGTAACCGCAAATGACAAGAGTGATTATGATTCAGGAAGCGGAAAAGACGCTTTTATAGTTCACGGTGTAAGTGGAAAATTGATAAAAGCCCAGACCCATAACCAACAAAAATTGGTAACCCTTTCCAATGAGAACGATATGGTTTTTGCCATCGGTCCGGCAGGAACGGGTAAAACCTATACAGCGGTTGCCCTTGCTGTTAAGGCTTTAAAAGAAAAAGAAGTAAAGCGAATTATCTTGACACGTCCTGCCGTTGAAGCAGGAGAAAACCTAGGCTTTCTTCCAGGAGATCTTAAAGAAAAACTTGACCCTTACATGCAGCCACTATATGATGCACTTCGAGACATGATACCTGCCGAGAAGCTGAGCGCTCACATAGAAAATGGAATTATTCAAATTGCACCTTTGGCATTTATGCGGGGACGAACCCTAGACAATGCTTTTGTGATTTTGGATGAGGCTCAAAACACCACCCATGCTCAAATGAAAATGTTTTTAACAAGGATGGGACGTAATGCTAGATTTATCATCACCGGTGATCCTGGACAAATCGATTTGCCAAGAAGAGTTATTTCGGGACTTAAGGAAGCGCTTTTAATTTTAAAAGAAACAAAAGGGATTGGAATTGCGACCTTAGACGAAAAGGATGTAATTAGACACCCATTGGTTAAAAAGGTAATTGACGCTTACAAACACATTGAGCATACAAACTAAATTTCTACAATGAACACTATCACAAGTTCTAATTTTACGTTTCCTAAACAAAAATCAAAATATACCGGAAAAGTTAGAGAGGTCTACTCCCTTGAAAATGACCTTTTAGTTATGGTTGCCACTGATCGCCTTTCCGCTTTCGACGTTGTAATGCCAAAAGGGATTCCATTTAAAGGGCAAATTTTGAATCAAATCGCGACGCAAATGATGGAAGCTACTGCTGACATCGTCCCCAACTGGTTAATTGCGACACCCGATCCAAACGTTGCCGTTGGAAAAATGTGTGATCCTTTTAAAGTTGAAATGGTCATTAGAGGTTATATGTCCGGACATGCTGCAAGAGAATATAAATTGGGTAAGAGAATCTTGTGTGGCGTTGATATGCCAGAGGGTATGATAGTAAATGATCCTTTTCCACAGCCAATCATTACGCCTGCAACCAAAGCGGAAGAGGGACATGATGAAGATATATCTAAGGAAGAGATCTTAGCAAAAGGTATTGTTAATGAGAAAGACTACCTCCAATTAGAAAAATATACACGTGCTCTTTTTCAAAGAGGGACAGAAATTGCTCAAAAACAGGGGCTGATATTGGTTGATACAAAATATGAGTTTGGAAAAACTACTGAGGGTGAAATTGTGCTTATTGATGAAATTCACACGCCTGACTCTTCGCGTTATTTTTATGCCGAGGGATATCAGGAACGACAAGACAGGGGAGAAGCACAAAAACAACTCTCTAAGGAGTTTGTGCGTCAATGGCTTATTTCAAATGGCTTTCAGGGCCTTGAGGGACAGAATACACCTCACATGAGTGACGAATACATTCAATCTGTTTCGAACCGTTATATTGAATTGTATGAAAAAATCACTGGAGAAATCTTTGTTAAAGCTCCAATCGATAATATCCAGAAACGCATCCAAAGTAATGTACTTGAATATTTGAATTCAATTGCCTGATAAAATCTCGTTAATTTTAATTCGAACTCTTTTAAAATATTCTACAGATCCAGTGAAATGATTTTCCCCTTCCATGGGAACATAGGTTACTTCTGCACTTTTTTCTTTTAATGCTGCGGCTGTTGAAATTGAATTTAATGAATAAACGAATTGATCTTCCGTCCCATGGTAAAAAGTGATAGGTGCAATGGGAGTCCAATCCAAAAGATCGTTGTCAGACAATGCGCTTAAAAACGCTTCATCTGTTTCGTCATTTAAGTTTTTCAAAAAATCTGCCGTAAATAATTTCTGGGGATTGGTTTCAAATTCATCTAGACTAATTTGGGTGATGTCCTTCGAATTAATGTTTGTTAATACTTCCGCATAAGGTGCTACAACGTAATCACTCCAAGGCCTTCTTAAGTTCTCATAAATTCTATTATAAGTATACAATACCCAAAGATAATTAGCCATGTGCGGAAGTTCAATGTCTTGATTTAAGATGGTTTTAGAAAATTCAGTCTTATTATAAGCTCCTGCACCTGGGAGCGAATGCGTAATTGAAAGGTCACCTTTATTTTCAAGATATTTTTGAAGTGCCAGTGTCGCATAACCACCTTCTGAATAACCCAACAAAAAAAGTTTGTTATTGGCTTTTACTTCTTCATTAGTCAAAAATTCCTTGGTCGCTTTTAGCATGTCATAACTTGTTGAACCAAGGCTATTTCCATGTTCATAAGGATGCTCAGAAGCAACAGAGTCACCATAACCGATATAATCAGGCATAGAGACCACAAATCCAAAACTTGAAAATACTGCCATGATAGTATATTCATCATTTCCTAAGTTTTCGACATTTGAAGGGGCATTATCATTGTCAGAAATAGTACCATGCTGATAGGATACAATAGGCATTTCGGCATCACCTTGAGGAACAAAAACAACGCCTGAGGCCTCAATTTCACTTCCATCTATATCTGTAGTTTTGTATTTTATTTTGTAAGCCTCAATATTTTTAAGGGGAGCTGACAGATCATCTAATGAGACAACTGCACTTGCAACAATTCCTAAGACAGAAGCACTGTGAGATCTTAAAAGCTCCGAAGAGATTAAATATTTATTATTTACAACAGGTTTAGATTCATTGGTTTCATCGCTTTTTGAACAATTTATGATTACTAAAAATAACGCTAAAATTCTAAGGGTTTTCATGATAGGTGTAATTTAGGATAGTAAAATTAAACTTAAGATCTAGATCGTAAAGCTCTTTAAATCTTTACATTGAAATTGAATAAATTCATTTTATTAAGTTTCTGGTAGACAGATGATTGAACCATGTCATTTGTCTTTTGGCATAGCGTCGCGTATTTTTTTTAATTTCTTCTGTCACTTTTTCAAGTGAGATTTTTCTGTCAAAAAACTGAAACCATTCTTTATATCCAACTGTTTGAAGAGATTTTAAATCTTTGTTTGAATAGAGTTTCTCAGCTTCTTCACGAAGGCCCATTTTAATCATTTCATCAACTCTCGAGTTTATTCGATCATACAACACAGGTCTTGGAAGATGCAACAAAATTGTTTTTGATTCGAAGGGACGTTCTTCTTTGGGTTGATTTAAAAAACTAGAGTAGGTTTCTCCTGAAGTTTCACAGACTTCTAATGCTCTAATCAAACGTCGAGGATTATTGAGGTCTACTTTATTGTAATATTCAGGATCTTTCTCGAAAAGCAGTTGCTGTAGACCTTCAATTCCATTTAGATTGTGAGCGATAGCAATGGTGTTTTTAGCTGTTTCGTTTACTAGGGGAAATTGGTTCAGTCCTTCCATCAACGCTTTGGCATAAAGTCCAGAGCCACCAACCATTACGACATTGTCCTTTGTTTTAAAAAGTTCTTGTAAAAGTATAAGTGCTTCTCTTTCAAAATCTCCAGCACCATAAGATTCAAAAATACTTTTATGTTGAATAAAATGATGCGGCACTTCATTGAGCTCATCAGTAGAGGGAACTGCAGTACCTATCAACATTTCTTTATAACACTGACGCGAATCACAAGAAATTATTTCAGTATTTAACTCTTTTGCAAGCTTTATGCTATAAGTAGTTTTCCCTACAGCTGTTGGTCCTGCAACATAGATTAATACTTTTTTAGACATCATTAAGAATTTCACCACAATTATGACAATACGCCGCATCATCTTTATGTTCCGTTGTCATGCAATTGGGACAAGCTTGGGTGTTTTTATCAACTCTTGTATTCTGTTGGGCAAACTCCGCAGAAACAATTCCTGTAGGAACAGCGATGATGCCATAACCTAGGATCATAATGACTGAGGCAATAAATTGCCCGAAAGGACTTGTGGGAGCAATATCTCCATAACCAACTGTTGTTAAGGTAACAATGCACCAGTAGATACTTCTAGGGATGCTACTAAAGCCACTTTCATCACTTTCAATCATGTACATTAATGATCCAAAAATCACACACAGAATTACAACGCCAAACATGAAAACCAAAATTTTTGTTTTACTGGCGGCCATTGCTTTAACTAAACTGTTTGATTCTCCTATGTAACGAGTGAGTTTCAAAATCCTAAAGACCCTAAGGAGTCGTAAAGCTCTTAAGGTTATCAAAGATTGTGTCCCGAAGAAAAATAATGAAAGATATTTTGGCAGGGTAGAAACAAGATCTATGATTCCGTAAAAACTAAAGATATAGACAAAAGGTTTTTTAATTGAAATGACACGAAGTACGTATTCAATGCTAAAAAGAATTGTGATAAACCATTCCGCTAAATTGAGTACTGAGTGATATTCTTGATCAATCCAATCAACACTTTCGAGAGCTACTAAAATAACACTTAGTAGAATGAATATTAGGAGAATAAGATCAAACGCTTTTCCTGCTGGAGTGTCGGCTTCATAGATTATTTCATGTAAACGGTATCTCCAATTTTTTTTCTTCAAAACTTTTTGTTTAAAGTGAATTTAAGATAAAAAAAACTATTTTTCAAACTCCTCTTTGTTTAAAGGTATTAATTTTATGTATTTTTTCTTGGAGATGAATGACATCACTAAAGCTTTACAATCCGAGTTATCTTCTATTGAAATCATCCTTTTAGTCAATTTATTTAGGGTATTAATTTGATAATTTAATTCAAAATAACCATAGCCCTTAAATACTTGACTTTGAATATAAACAAAGCTGTATTCCCCTTCTTTTCTCCCTTTTTCGATCATTAAAAAATCATCGTAGGGATAGTCTTTATCCTTGACAAAATCAGCGATGCGTTGATTGTATTCGATAGCACTTTCAACGGCCAAGCAAGCCCCATTACAATCCCCTTTTTTATAATCATTACATGACTTTTCACTCACTTTTAATGAAGAATGATTTTGACATAATTTGAAAGCTTTTATAGACGCAGCGAGAACTTTCTTGGCAAAGCCTCCATTTTTAAAAGCCATAACATATTCTCTATCATTTCTAATTTGTTCTAACTCAAGATTATGATAAACTTTTTCGTAGTCTACTCTTATTCCAATGGGATAGATTCGATAGCGACCATCTCGATTAAAAGGGGGTTGGTTTTTCTTTATTTCATGTTGCTCTTTTAACAATGCAATCAATTCACTTCCAGTAAGTTCGTGGTTAACCCGATGTAGGTTATTCTGAATTTTTAAAGCCTTTTTATTGCTAGCAGTAAGGTGGTTTCTCACCCGGTGTTTGATGTTTTTACTTTTCCCTATATAAATGATTTTCCCTGCTTCATTGTGCATATAATAAACTCCAGTTTCGTTGGGGAGTAACTCTAAAATATCTAAATATTTGGAGGGAACTTTTTGAACATGTAAAGCCTTAATTTGAGATTTTAAAATTTCTTTGTTCTCATCTTTGTCGAGGAGTAATTCAAATAATTTGACTGTCGCGAGCGCATCTCCTTGTGCCCTGTGTCGATCGCTGATCGGAATGCCTAACGCTCTGACCAAATTACCTAATTTATAAGATTCCATCTCAGGAATTAATTCTTGAGAAAATGCTACGGTACAAATTGAATTTCGCTCAAAAGTATAACCCAACCGCTTGAATTCTGTCCTCAGAATGCGGTAGTCAAAATCGGCGTTATGGGCAACGACCATACAGTCTGAGGTGATTTCAATAATTCTTTTGGCAATTTCAAAAAAACGAGGGGCATTTTTAAGCATTAAACTATTGATACCCGTTAGCCTTTCAACAAAAGGCTGTATGGCTCTTTCCGGATTGACGAGGCTGATAAATTGATCGGTTATTTTGTGTCCATCATGACGATAGATTGCTATTTCAGTAACTCCTTCTTCATTAAACTTCCCTCCGGTCGTTTCTATATCTAAAATAGCGTACATACTTAATAGTTTCTTTCTCCAAAGATTTTACTGCCCACTCGAATCATAGTACTTCCTTCTTTTATTGCGAGTTCATAATCTCCACTCATGCCCATAGATAAAATGTCAAAATCCTTGTTATCAGATTTTAGATCCTCAAAAAGTTCTTTTAAGGATTTAAATTCTCTTTCAATTTGGGAGACATTGTCGGTAAATGTTGCCATTCCCATTAATCCCTTAATTGTTATGTTTTCAAGCGCTTCTGCTTGAATAACAACTTCTTTGCATTGGTCAGGAGACAAACCAAACTTGGTCGCTTCCTCGGCAATATGAATTTGTAAAAGACAGGAGATGATTCGTTCGTTTTTGGCGGCTTGTTTGTTAATTTCTTTGAGTAGTTTAAAGCTATCCACACCATGGATTAAGTCAACATATGGTGCCATATATTTCACCTTATTGGTTTGAACATGTCCGATCATGTGCCATCGAATGTCTTTAGGCAAAGACTCGTTTTTAGCAGTCATGTCTTGAACTTTATTTTCACCAAAAACACGTTGACCTACGTCATAGGCCTGCATGATTTCTTCATTTGATTTGGTTTTTGAAACCGCTACCAATTCGACAGATTCTGGAATTGATGCTCTTATTTTTTTGGTGTTGTCCGCAATATTCATTTGACAAAGGTATTGAAAAGAAAAAACTAAATTTGAATTCTAAGACCTTATAATCACTGAATCAGAACCATAGAAAAGCACAACAGCCAGACCTACTTTTGTTAACCTTTAAAATCAACAGTTGGATTTTTAGGATCTATGGTATAATTATAAAAACCAATACCAGATTTTACCCCTAGCTTTCCTTCGTCTACCCGCTTGACCAAAAGGGGAGAAGGGGCATATTTATCGTTTTCAAGCCCCGAGTGCATGATTTCTAAAATCGATTTGCAAACGTCAAGACCAATCAAGTCTGCTAATCTCAAAGGTCCCATCGGATGCGCCATACCCAATTGCATGATTGCATCTATCTCCTTTACACCAGCAACCCCTTGTGACAATGCCTCGACGGCCTCATTGACCATTGGCATCAAGATACGATTTGAAATGAATCCAGGCGCATCATTTACGACCACTCCTGTTTTATTTAGTTTAAGGGTAAGTTCTTCAGTTTTCTTTGTTACTTCAGAAGTTGTTTTTTCTCCTTTAATAATTTCTACGAGTTGCATTACAGGAACGGGGTTGAAAAAATGCATGCCGATGAGCCGCTCAGGATTAGGAATTTGCCTCGCAAGCCTATCAATGGAGATTGAGGAAGTATTTGTTGCGAAAACACAATGTGAAGGCGCGATTGGCATGACGTCATTAAAGATTTTCTTTTTTATCTCAAAATTTTCTGTAGCCGCCTCGATAATTAAATCAGCTTGTTTGATGGCTCGATTTGCTTGGGTTGCAAATTGCAAACGACCTAGCGTTTTAATTTTTAATTCTTCAGAAATCTTTTCTTTTGATAACAGACGATCCAAATTATTCAGAATCGTAGCTTTCGCTTTTTGAAGCTGACTTTCATTAAGATCATTTAGGGTTGTTTCAAAACCATTTTGAGCAAAGACATGCGCAATTCCATTGCCCATCGTACCTGCCCCGATGACTACGATGTTCTTCATGAACTGTAGGAATCAATAATCATATTGGCTACTTCCAGTGCCTTTGTGCCATTTTCTAAAGAAACGATTGGGGTGGTTTGATTTTCTATTGCATCTGCAAAAGATTCTAATTCTTCAAGAATGGCATTGGAGGTTTCAATTTTAGGATTTTCAAAATAAATTTGCTTCTTTTTGCCCTCAGCATTTTGAAGAATCATTGCAAAATCAGCAAGCTCCTTAGGGGCATCCTTCATCTTTACGATTTCAACTTTCTTTTCTAAAAAGTCGACAGAAATATAAGCGTCTTTTTGAAAAAACCTTGTTTTACGCATCGTCTTTAAAGAGATTCTACTCGCTGTAAGATTTGCAACACAGCCGTTTTCGAATTCAATTCGGGCATTGGCGATGTCCGGTGTAGCACTGATGACAGAAACTCCAGAAGCAGAAACTGATTTAATAGGGGATTTAACCAAGCTTAAAACGATGTCAATGTCATGAATCATTAAGTCCAAAACAACAGGAACATCAGTTCCTCTGGGATTGAATTCAGAAAGTCGGTGAGACTCAATAAACATGGGATCAGTAATTGAAGAGATGGCAGCTTTAAAAGCAGGGTTAAAGCGCTCCACATGACCTACTTGTCCTAGCAGATTATTTGCCTTAGCAAAATCCGTAACTTCATTTGCTTCGTCAACATTGTTAGCAATGGGTTTTTCAATAAAAATTTGTTTCCCATGTTTCAATGACAACATCGCCATTTCATGGTGGGAAAGGGTAGGAGTCACAATATCAACCATGTCGACAGCCTTTACCAAAGCTTCTGGTGTATCAAAATATTTATATCCTTTTTCTTTGGATACAATTTGAGCATTTTTTTTATCTGGATCATAAAATCCAATCAATTCATATCGATCAGATTCATTTAAAAGGCGTAAATGAATTTTACCTAAGTGTCCTGCACCTAATACTCCAGCTTTGATCATCTTTTTTTTATAAAAATACCATCTTTTTCTGATTTATTTTTGGAACTCTTTTACATTTGTGATAATGATTGACACAACAAAGCATCAGGGCCAAAGACGCCAATTGATTGGCCAGCTAAAAGTCGCAGGAATTAAGGATCAAAGTGTTCTAAATGCGATTGAGACCCTCCCGAGACATTGGTTTATGGAAACTGGGCTAGAGGCTTATGCTTACATAGATAAAGCTTACCCCATTGCTGCTGAACAAACCATTTCACAGCCTTACACGGTTGCTTTTCAAACAGAATTATTAACATTAAATCCGGGTGATAAAGTCCTAGAAATCGGTACAGGATCGGGTTATCAAACGGCAGTCCTACTCCAGTATGACATTACAGTCTATACTATAGAGCGGCAGCACGAATTATTCAAAAAAACTTCATTATTGTTTAATAAATTAAAATTAAGACCTAAAAAAGTTATTTTTGGAGATGGCTATAAGGGTTACCCAGCTGCTGCGCCCTATGATGGAATCATCGTAACCGCTGGCGCTCCAACAGTGCCTAAGCCACTTTTAGAACAGTTGTCCATTGGAGGTCGGCTTGTTATTCCTGTAGGAAAAAAAGAACAAATCATGACGCGGTTTATTCGAAAAAGTGAAAAAGAATTTGATAAGGAAACCTTTGGTAATTTTCGTTTTGTACCCTTATTAGAAAATAAAAATTAACTAGTTTTTATTGGTTAAAAGACTTTTTGATACGGTCCAAGTCTCTTTTGTTGTCTCGGTCTTTCATGGTTTCGCGTTTATCGTATATTTTTTTTCCTTTAACCAAAGCAATTCGCATTTTAGCAAACCCATTATCGTTTAAGAAAAGTTTGAGCGGAACAATAGTGAGACCAGAGTTCTTGACTTCTTTGTGAAGTTTGGTCAATTCTCGTTTGTTTAACAAAAGCTTTCTGCTGCCTCTAGGACGGTGATTGAAGTGGGTTGCAAAACCATACTCTTCGATATACATGTTGACGATAAAAAGCTCGTTGCGTTCATTAAACTCGCAAAAGCTTTCAGTAATTGAAGCTTGACTGTTACGGATCGACTTGATCTCGGTTCCAGTCAATACAATCCCAGCGGTAAACTGATCGAGAAAATCATATTCAAACCGAGCTCGCTTATTTTGTATGTTTATCTTTTTTTGCACAGTGCAAAGTTAAGAACTTATTTACTTTCAAGCTCTTGGTTTCGGTATACAATCTTATTATCAAAATAATCGACGATAATTGCTTTGTCTGAGGAGATATTTCCTGCTAATAATTCTTTGCTTAACAAATTGAGCACCTGCTTTTGCATGACTCTTTTCACAGGTCTTCCACCATATTCTGGGTCAAAACCCATCACAGCGAGCGCTTCAAGAGCTTCGTCTGTTGCGGTTAGAGAAATATTTTGATTAGAGAGTCGTTTTGCAATTATATCAAATTGTAGGCCGACAATTTGTTTTATTTCAATTGCAGTTAAAGGTGAAAATAAAATGATATCATCAATTCTGTTTAAAAATTCTGGTTTTACTTTAGCTTTGAGTTGTTCCATAACGGTTATTTTGGCAGCAGCTTCTGCGGTTTCAAAATCGCTATGTAGCTTGAAAGCTTCTTTAATTTCGGGACCCCCTAAATTGCTGGTCATGATCACGACTGAATTTTTAAAATCTGCAGTACGTCCTTTGTTGTCTGTCAGTCTTCCTTCGTCTAAAACTTGAAGCAAAACATTAAAAGTATCTGGATGTGCTTTTTCTATTTCATCGAGTAATATAACAGAGTAGGGCTTCCTTCTCACAGCTTCGGTCAATTGTCCCCCTTCATCATATCCGACATAACCTGGAGGGGCTCCGACCAATCGGCTCACAGAATGGCTTTCCTGATATTCACTCATGTCAATACGTGTGATACTGTTTTCGTCGTCAAAAAGAACCTCCGCGAGTGCCTTTGCAAGCTCCGTTTTTCCGACACCAGTAGAACCCAGAAATAGAAAGCTTCCAATGGGGCGATTTTGATCTTGAAGCCCAGCACGACTTCTTCGGATGGCATCCGCGACAGCTTCAACAGCAGTGTCTTGACCAATCATTCTTTTGTGAATTTCACCTTCTAAATTCAATAGTTTTTCTTTGTCAGATTGTAGCATTTTACTCACCGGAATTCCGGTCCATTTTGCGACTACTTCCGCAATGTCTTCGTAAGTAACCTCTTCTTTTATAAGAGAATCATCTCCTTGAAATTTTAAGAGTTCTTGATGCAGTTTTTCTAAAGCCTCTTGAGAAGTTTTAATTTTTCCATAACGAATTTCAGCGACAGCTGCATAGTCACCATCACGTTCGGCACGATCTGCTTGTTGTTTTAAACTTTCAACTTCTTGTTTGTGCTGCTGTATTTGGTCAACCAAATCTTTTTCCTGACTCCATTGTGCAAAAATTGCATTGCGTTTCTCTTTGAGATTCCCCAGTTCTTCATTCAGTTTTTTTATTTTTTCATTGTCCTTTTCGCGTTTTATCGCAACGGTTTCAATTTCAATCTGTCTTATTTTACGATCGAATGTGTCTAATTCTTCTGGTTTGGAGTTCATCTCCATCCTAAGCTTTGAAGCAGACTCATCCATTAAATCAATCGCTTTATCAGGTAGAAACCGATTGGATATATAGCGGTCCGAAAGCATTACTGCACCAATAACAGCCTCATCCTTAATTCGAACTTTATGATGGGTTTCATATTTTTCCTTGATACCTCTCAAAATCGAAATAGCACTCTCCGTATCGGGTTCTTCTACCATAACTTTTTGAAATCTGCGTTCTAGGGCTTTGTCCTTTTCAAAATATTTTTGATATTCATCTAGGGTGGTTGCTCCGATGGCACGCAACTCTCCTCTTGCCAGTGCAGGCTTGAGAATATTGGCAGCGTCCATAGCGCCTTCACCTCCTCCTGCACCTACCAAAGTATGTATTTCGTCTATAAATAAAAGAATTTCTCCATCGCCATCTACTACTTCTTTTATTACAGACTTTAGTCTTTCTTCAAATTCACCTTTATATTTGGCACCTGCAATTAATGCGCCCAAATCTAATGCGAATATTTGTTTGTTCTTTAAGTTTTCTGGAACATCACCGTCGATAATTCGATGGGCCAAACCCTCTGCTATTGCAGTTTTTCCCGTACCGGGTTCTCCAACTAAAATAGGATTATTTTTTGTTCGTCTGGAGATAATTTGTAACAAACGGCGAATTTCTTCATCCCGACCAATCACTGGATCTAATTTCCCGTTTATTGCCATTTGATTTAGATTTTTAGCAAATTTTTCTAAGGAATTGTAACTGTTTTCAGCAGAAGATGAAGTGATTTTCTCCCCTTTTTGCAACTGATTTAAAGTTGTTATCAAAGCAGTTTTAGTAATTCCTTGATCCTTTAATATTTTCCCGACATTGCCTTCTGATTCAAAAAGGGCAATCAATAGGTGTTGTGTAGCGACAAAATCATCCTTATGTTCTTTCGAGATCGTTGTGGCTTTGATTAATGTTTGTGAAGCCTTTTGCGACAACATAAGGTTCCCACCAGAAACTTTAGGCAAGTTTTTAAGCGCACTTGTGACGAGCTGTTCAATAAGTGAAAGATTGACCTGTAATTTTTTAAAAGCGAAGGGTAAAACATTGTCATCTACTTCGATCATGGCCTTAAAAAGGTGATCGTTTTCTATCTGTTGGTGTCCCATTTCTTGCGCCAACTGCTGGGCATACTGGACAACCTCCTGTGATTTTATTGTAAAATTATTTAGGTTCATTTGGGTAGTTTTATAAATTTAACACCAATTTCTGTTCCATTGATTTTCTAACGACTGTTTGTCTTGTTTCTGAGTTTTCATTGTGACATCTTGTCTGTCTTTTTTTGAATATTATTAAGTCATTAGTAATTGATTAAAATCAAATAAAACCCTACTTCTGAGTTGACTGTTAATTAAATGTTTAAAATATTAATTATTCTATCTAAAAAATTAAATGTCAATCTTATTTAATCTGTATTTTTGTAAAATAATTACTATAAAATGACACAACGCGATACAACTATTTTTGATTTAATTAACAAAGAGGAAGAAAGACAACTGAATGGAGTTGAATTAATTGCATCAGAAAACTTTACCAGTCCTGCTGTTATGGAGGCTACGGGTTCAGTTCTAACCAATAAGTATGCTGAGGGATATCCAGGGAAACGCTACTATGGAGGCTGTGAAGTTGTTGATCAAATAGAACAAATCGCGATCGATCGTGCCAAAGCATTATTTGGAGCGGCTTATGCCAACGTTCAACCGCATTCTGGTTCACAAGCCAATACTGCTGTCTTTCACGCTTTTATTAAACCAGGAGATAAGATATTAGGTTTTGATTTGTCTCACGGAGGACATTTGACCCATGGATCACCGGTTAATTTTTCAGGTCGGTTGTACAAAGCGCATTTTTATGGTGTTCAAGAGGCTACAGGTCTTTTGGACTATGACAACATATTAGAGATTGCTAAAGAAGTAAAACCGCACATGATTATCGCAGGAGCTTCTGCCTATTCTCGCGATATCGATTTTGAAAAATTCAGAGCAATAGCTGATGAAGTAGGTGCATTTTTGTTGGCAGATATTTCTCATCCCTCGGGCTTGATAGCAACTGGTATCTTAAACGATCCAATACCACATTGTCACGTGGTGACCACTACCACGCACAAAACATTAAGAGGCCCCAGAGGTGGGCTGATTATGATGGGAGAAGATTTTGATAACCCGTTCGGTGTTACCTTAAAAGACGGAACCCCTAGGAAGATGTCTCACCTTTTAGACATGGCGGTTTTTCCTGGAAATCAAGGAGGACCTTTAGAGCACGTTATTGCTGCAAAAGCAATTGCCTTCGGGGAAGCGCTTGAGCCATCTTTTAAAGATTATATGCACCAAGTAAAGAAAAATGCTGACGCAATGGCGAAAGCTTTTGTAAAAAGAGATTACCATTTAATTTCTGGCGGAACAGACAACCACATGATGTTGATTGATCTTGGGAATAAGAACATTACAGGAAAAGCTGCTGAGCAGGCTTTAGTTAAAGCTGAAATAACAGCAAATAAGAATATGGTTCCTTTTGACCAAAGGTCGCCTTTCGTAACCTCTGGAATTCGAGTTGGAACAGCTGCCATTACCACAAGAGGGTTGAAAGAGTCTGATATGGAAATCATTGTCGCTTTAATTGACCGTGTGATCTCTAATCATGAAGACGCCCAAACCTTAAATGAAGTTGGAACCGCAGTCCATGAGTTGATGAAGGGCAGGGCGCTATTTACTGAGTGAAATTAGTATCTCCTTTTGCCTTTTAATTATTCTTTTTTTGCTTGTGCCCGCACACTGTTTTTTGTATATTTATTCAATATATATTAAAAATTGAAAAAATTTACTCCTTTATACTATTTCTTAGGTGCTTTTGTTTTGGCTTTGTTGTTTAAAAATTTCCTTTTTGACCAACCAACAACGAAACTTAACCGGATTGACAACAATGATCAAGTAGTTTTCGCGGAACCTATTCCTGAAATAATAAGTTACAACTTTGACGTTAAGCCGATTCTTTCTGACAAATGTTATAAATGTCATGGTCCAGATCCAAAAGCCATCGAAGGCGACTTTAGATTAGATTTAAGTGATCACTGGTATCGCATTAGTAAAGAGAACGTGGAAAAGCAAATCATTACTCCTGGTGTTGTCTCCAAAAGTGAATTGATCGATAGAATTAATTCAGAAAAATCCTCTCACAAGATGCCTCCTCCTGAATCTAATTTGATTTTATCAGATAGGGAAAAGCTAGTTTTAGAACGTTGGATCGAGCAAGGAGCTAAATGGGAATCCCATTGGGCCTATATCCCACCAATAAAAAGCTCCCCCCCAAAAACTACTTTTGACGATTGGTGCAACAGTCCAATTGATTATTTTATTGCTGCAAAACTCGAAGAGAAAGAATTAAAGCCCTCTAAAATTGCTGAAAAAGAATTGTTACTCAGACGTTTGTTTTTTGATTTAAGCGGACTTCCACCAACCCTTGAACAAATGGATGCTTTTTTAGAAGATGAGCGGGAAGATTCTTATGAAAAAGTAGTTGACAATCTTTTGAGTTCTTCTTCCTATGGGGAACGCATGGCCTCTGTGTGGATGGATTTAGCGAGGTATGCAGATACCAATGGTTATCAAGACGACACCGAAAGATTTAATTGGCCTTGGAGAGATTGGGTAATTCATGCTTTTAATAAAAACTTACCCTATGATGAATTTGTAACCTGGCAATTGGCTGGAGATCTAATTCCTAACGCCACAAAAGAACAAATACTCGCCACAGGATTCAACCGAAATCACATGATCACCCAAGAGGGTGGAGTTATACAAGAAGAATACAGGGTGGAGTATGTCGCGGATAGAACAGCAACGGCAGCTAAAGCTTTTTTGGGACTAACGATGGAATGCGCAAGATGTCATGATCATAAATACGATGAAATAACGCAAAAAGATTTTTTCAATTTATTTAACTTTTTTAATAAACTAGATGAAAAGGGTATCATTGGATATACAGAAATCGCGTCTCCAAAAATTAATGTTGATCATCAAGCTTTAAAGAGTGAATTGCCATTTTTGAATTTACCAGACAGTATAAAAAATGTTGAAGTCATGGTAATGAAAGAGGTAGAAGACATAAGAAAAACCTATCTGCTGAATCGAGGGTCCTATGATGCTCCAACTGATATAGAAACGTCGGGGAGCATGCCCGCTGTAGTTTTGGAATTTGATGCTGGACTTGAAAAAAACAGGTTGGGATTGTCTCAATGGCTCTTTAACAAAAAGAATCCCCTCACGGCTAGAGTGGCGGTGAATCGCCTGTGGCAACAATTTTTCGGGTCAGGAATCGTAGCGACCTCTTCTGATTTTGGAAATCAAGGAACTTTGCCCTCCCATCCAGAACTGTTGGATTGGTTGGCAGTCACTTTTATGGAAGAAGATTGGGATGTAAAACATTTAATTAAAAAGATTGTGATGTCCTCCACCTACAGACAGTCGAGTAAATCATCTAAAAGCCAGTTAACCTTGGATCCTAAAAATAGTTATCTATCGGTTTTCCCTCGACAAAAACTAACTGCAGAGATGGTTCGTGACAACGTTCTTGTTAGCAGTGAACTGTTTGTTAACAAAATAGGAGGGCCAAGTGTAAGACCCTATCAACCTGCAGGATTATGGAAAGAACTCACGGGGGGAAGTACCTCGAATGCTCTTAAACGTTATGTGGTTTCAAAGGACGGAAATCAACACAGAAGGAGTCTTTATACTTTTTGGAAAAGAACGGTTCCGCCTCCGGGAATGATTACTTTTGATGCTGCTTCCAGAGACTTGTGTGCTGTCGAAAGACAAAAAACAAGTACACCGCTACAGTCCCTTATTTTGCTTAATGACCCTCAGGTGTATGAAGCTGCTGATGCGTTGTCAAGTTTGATTCTTTCAGGGGCTTTAAAATCAGACAAAGAAAACATTATAAATATTTACAGGAGAGTTACCGGAAGAACCCCAGATAATACTGAAGTTGATGAATTGATCGAATTTTATGAATACGTTCAAAAGAATGAAATGGAGCAGTTCAAGACAAAATCTAGAGCGGAAGTTAAACAGAGAGCTTATACATCTTTGACCTTGTTGATCTATAATCTTGACGAAACCACACAAAAAAGTTAATATGGAGGAGCTGAATAAACATTTTTTAAACAATAACCGAAGACATTTCCTGAAAAAAGCTGGATTTGGTATTGGAGGTTTGGCTCTAGGATCTATGATGGATCCTTTTGGGTTGTCTTCTTCAAAAGAATTACCAGATCTCAAAATAGGTTCCTTGTCCTTACCCCATTTTGCTCCGAAAGCAAAGCGTGTTATTTATTTATTTCAGAGTGGTGGTCCTTCACAGCTCGATTTATTTGATTATAAACCGTATTTAAACAAATACAGAGGATCTGACCTTCCAGACTCGATAAGGAAGGGGCAAAGACTTACGGGAATGACCTCTAAGCAAAATAGCTTTCCAGTGACAGGTAGCCTTTTTAATTTTAAACAACATGGGGAATCACGTGCATGGGTAAGTGATTTAATGCCCAAGGTCTCTAAAGTTGTCGATGAATTGTGTTTTGTAAAGTCAATGAATACAGAAGCAATTAATCACGACCCCGCAATTACTTTTTTCCAAACAGGTTCACAACTTCCTGGAAGACCGAGTATTGGGTCTTGGATGAGTTATGGATTGGGAAGCCTTAACGACAACCTACCCTCTTTTATCGTATTACTTTCTACAGGAAACGGAAAGCCACAGCCACAACCACTTTATTCACGTTTGTGGGGAAATGGTTTTTTAAGCTCTCTGCATCAAGGGGTGCAGTTTAGGTCCGGAAAAGACCCTGTATTGTATCTACAAAACCCTGATGGAGTCTCGGACCAAGAGCGCAGAATGATGTTAGATCATCTGGCGCAGTTAAACGAAAAACAAGAAAAAACTTTTGGAGATCCCGAAATTAATAGCAGGATTTCTAATTATGAAATGGCTTACAGAATGCAGACCTCCGTTCCTGATGTCATGGACATTAGCGACGAGCCGGATCACGTTCTTAGAATGTATGGAAAGGATTCTATTACACCGGGGACTTATGCTGCAAATTGTTTGTTGGCGAGGCGACTAATCGAAAAAGACGTTCGGTTCGTTCAACTGTACCATACGGGTTGGGATCAACATGATAATTTGCCAGTTCAAATCAAACGCCAAGCAGAGGATGTTGATCAAGGGACAGCAGCTTTGATAATGGATTTAAAACAACGCGGGCTCCTGGAAGACACTTTGGTTATTTGGGGTGGTGAATTTGGCCGCACAAATTATTGTCAGGGTAAATTAACCGATACGGATTATGGTAGAGATCATCATCCACGGTCTTTTACTATTTTCATGGCAGGTGGTGGAGTAAAACCTGGATTCACTTATGGAGAAACAGATGATTTTGGTTACAATGTTGTTAAAGATCCAATGCATGTTCATGATCTGCAAGCGACCTTATTGCATCAATTTGGCGTAGACCATGAAAAAATGATTTACAAAACACAGGGCAGAAGATTTAGGCTCACTGACGTTGCAGGTGAAGTGAAGAAAGATATTTTACTCGGTTAATCAAATGGAATTTATTCTTGAATTATTTAAATATTTAGGAAAGCTACACCCCGTGGTTTTACACTTGCCTATTGGCGCTTTGATCATGACTTTCGTATTATTATTGATCGCAAAGTTTCAGAAGATTGATTTATTTACTGCCATTAGAATTGGAGTCGATTTTTCCTTTATAGGGGCATTAATTGCCGCCTTATTGGGCTATTTTCTTTCATTAGATGACGATTACGATTTTAATAATTTAAGTTTTCATTTTTGGTCCGGGATTGTCACCTTAATTTTGAGTTTTGCGTTGAGTGTTTTACATCGAGCAAAAGGAAAAGAAAATATTTTCTTTGCTTGTTATATTCTAACATTGATTTCGTTAACCATAACAGGTCATAAAGGGGGTGTCATTACTCATGGGGAAGACTATCTTTCTCCCGAGGGGCTTTATGAAGTTAGCCCCCCTGTGATTCTTAAAGACAGTATTTTGTTGTATGAAGCAGCCGTAAATCTGATATTAGATGACAAATGCGTCAGTTGCCACAATGCATCTAAAAGTAAAAGTGGGTTGAGGTTTGATCGATATGACCTAATGATGAAAGGAGGGGAGCGGGGCAGCTTGTTTGACCCAGATAATCATAAGGAAGGTAGTTTGGTGAAATTTATTTCTTTGCCGATTGAAGATGAGCTTCACATGCCTCCTAAAAATAAAACCCAACTCAATGAAAGAGAATTATGGCTGTTAAATTATTGGGTTAGTTCTGGCGAATACCTTAAATCCTCTCCAGTTGCATTGTCTTCTAATGATACTTTAAAAAATAATATTTTAGCTTATTTAGGTTTAGAAAAGAAGGTAGCGCCTGCAGATCGAGAAGCACTCGGTAGTTTGGCCTCATTGGGCTTTAGAATACATCTGAATGCATTCCATGACAATTTGCTTAAGCTAAAGTTTTTGAAAAAGAATCTTGAAGGCAAGCATATAAAACACCTTAGAGAAATAAAAAACCAAATCGTTGAATTAGATTTAAGTAACTCTAATTTTAATGATAAAATGTCAGAGTTGATTTCTGATTTACCCAATCTAAAAACCCTGAGATTGGATCAAACCGACATTACAGACAAAACCCTGGGGCTGTTAAACAATTCAAATCTTGAAGTTCTCAACCTTTGCAATACGAAGGTGACCTATAAAGGTTTGAATAATCTGACGAAAATTGAAGAAGCTCCAAAAACAATTTATGCATGGAACACGGCGGTGAGTAATGAAGATCAAGTTCGCTTGATGGCATTAAGTTCTTCCACCATAAATTTTGGGAGTTCTGAAATGTTTTCAGAAATGTTGCGCCTAAGTACTCCTGACATTTCTTTCACAAATAATATATTTAATGATTCGATTGTCATTTCCTTTGCTGATTCACAGTTAAAAAACATCGACACCCACTATACACTTGATGAAAGTGAGCCCAATGAAACTTCGCCTGTTTACGAACATCCCATTACGCTTACTTCCTCTGCACGTCTAAGAGCAAAGTCAATAAAAAAAGGATGGCATGACAGTGAAATGTCTGAAATTATGTTCATTAAAAATAATAATTATGAAACTGAATTTGCTCTAAAATCCGATTTGGATAAAGACTATGGAATTAGCCATGGCATGCGTTTATCTTTTAAGGGTAATGATTCGATTTTATTTGACAAACAAAAAGGAGATCGAATATCAAAAGGAGTCAGTTTAGAAGAAGCATTGACATGGCTGGGAGTTCGAGAAGATGACTTTATTGTAGAAATAAAACTTAAAGAAAACGATAAGATCAATTTTGTTACGATAAGCGCATTGGAAAATGTTGATATGGACACGATGTTTCCACAAAAAATCGAAGTTTATGGTAAAAATACCAACGGAGATTTTGATTTTTTAAACTCAATTGAAATTCCAATAGATAAAAATATTGATGATGGAAACGTTACTGATTTTAGGGATTTCACTATTCCTTTAAATTTAAATAATTATGAAGAAGTAAAGCTTATAGGAAAAAATTACAAGGAATTTCCAGACTTACCTGTCTTTCATAAAAAGCAAAAAAGAAAGGTTTGGATTTTTATTGATGAAATTATCTTTTGGTAATTATGCTGTGAACCAGCTGAGATGAAGAATCGAGTTTAGCCTAAAAATAATTTTTTAATGGATTCAGGAATCTGCACCACGCTTCTGTCTTTAAGGTTAATATAACACCACTGTGTTTGGCATTGAACCAAAAGTTTTTGGGAAGATTCAGAATAAAATTCCACCACTCGATTTGACAATGGCCCTCGAACAGAAGCCACATGGGTTTCTATCCTTATGTTTTCTCCTTTAGCTGCATTCAGACGATATTCAACTTGATGGCTTCGAACCATCCAAACTCCCAATGGTTCATCAAGCGTTGCAATCAGATGGTTCCAGTGTGATTTTGCAATCTCTTGTGCCCATTGAAGGTACTGAACGTTGTTCACATGATTTAACTGATCGATGTGTTCTTTCTTGACAATCCGATTTTCAATAAACTTTGAATTCATTCTTTGGAAAGTATTTTAACTTCAAACATTTTACTCCAGTTCTTCCCGGTTACAAAAAAAGTTTTCCTTTTAGGATGATAAGCAATCCCATTGAGTACATTCAAATCAGGAACTTGTGCCACTTTTTCTTTTAAACCTGAAAAGTCAATAACCCCTTCAACGGCCCCTGTCAATGGGTCAATTATGATTCCAACTTCTTTGTTAAACTGATATGTATTCGCATAAATTTTTCCACCAACCCATTCTAATTCATTGATTTTTTTTAACGCACTTTTGTCGGTCATTACTTGTATGTGACTCACTTCTTCTTGGGTTTTAGGATCTAAAATCCAAAGATTGTGAGATCCGTCAGACTTATATATTTTCTGTCCGTCATTGCACAGTCCCCAACCTTCTTTACTTTGATTAAATGAAAAGGATCTTTCCATTTTAAAAGACGCAGGATCATATTGGAAACCTATGTTACCTTTCCAAGTGAGTTGGTAAAGTTTGTGGTTTAAAAAAGTGATTCCTTCTCCAAAATAGACCTTATCTAGAGGTATTTGTTTGTATACTTCACCCGTTATAAAATTCACTTTCCGAATGTTGGACTTACCTCTAAGGCCTGTACTTTCATAGAGCGTATCGTTATAAAACTCGAGGCCCTGCGTATAGGCAGTTTTGTCATGTGGAAATTCGTTTATGATTTGGTATTGATAGAGTTTGGGTGTTGTTGAAGACAAAATAGTAATTTGATCCTCTAGCTTAAAAACATTTCCTGCCACATAAATCATTGCCTCTAACTTGTGATAGCCTAATGGAAATGATTTTAGAGGCGCCTCAGACTTAATCATCTTACCGTCTAGGGCGAAAGTCACGGAGTCTAATACATGTCCTTTGTTATTGGTCAGGTTAAATTTCAGGGTATCCCTTTGAGTGAATTTTTTACTCTTTGGGTGTATTTTAATACTAAAATCTTTACCAATATCAGTATTACAGGTTAAAAAAAACAAAAACGAGAAGGCAGCGAGTAGGACTTTCATCAGCAGTAGAATTTGCACGAAGTTATTTAAATAAATTAAGAATTTAAAATAATTGCTTAACCGTTCAAACCTATTATATTTGCATTGGGCAAGTCCTACACAACCAGCTCCTGTCGAATCCCCCAGGGTGGGAACGCAGCAAGGGTAGATGGTCGTAGCGGTGTGATGTAGATCGCTTGCCCTTTTTTTCTTAAAATGTCAAAAGTAATTTTAATAACAGGTGCTTCCTCCGGCCTTGGCAAAGCCATGGCAAAGCACTTATCTGCACTTAACTATCGCGTCTTCGGAACCAGCAGAAATCCAGACAATTATTCCAAAACAACTAGTTTCGAACTTTTATCACTCGACTTAACCCAACCCGAACAATTTCAAAGATTAATTGATGAAGTTATAATTAAGGCAGGCCGTATTGACGTATTAATCAATAATGCAGGTTTGGGGATCACAGGTCCCATCGAAGAAACAGATCTGGCTGCGATGAAGTCAAATTTTGACACCAATTTCTTTGGACCTCTTGCTCTTTCTCAGATTGTTCTACCTCAAATGCGAAAACAAAAGTCAGGACTTATCATCAATATCACTTCCATTGGAGGTTATATGGGATTGCCTTTTAGAGGAATCTATTCTGCTTCAAAAGGAGCCTTGGGCATTGCGACTGAAGCTTTAAGAATGGAGGTTAAAAGTCAAAATATTAATTTAGTTACTTTGGCCCCAGGAGATTATGCTACTGACATTGCATCAAGAAGACACCATTCACCATTAAATGAATCATCTCCATATCATGTCGCCTACAAGCATTCGTTGGATACAATGAACGATCACGTAGATTCGGGAGGAAACCCGCTAGATGTTGCAAAACTAGTTGTAAAAATAATTGAGAGTTCTCAAACTCATGTTCATTATAAGTCAGGATCATTTTTACAAAAATTCTCGATTGTTTTGAAAAAATTATTACCCGACACCCTTTATGAAAAATTATTAATGAACCATTATAAATTATAAGCGCTGATTTAATTCTACTCAGGGATTATGGTAGCAGGGCTCTCAAACATTATTTTGAATATTTGATTAAGAATCAAAAAACTATTTTTTGTTTAATAGCTTTATAAAACTGGGAGAAGAAAAGTTTCCAAAGCCTTCAATTATTTTTCCATTTTTATCAATAATGATTCCTTTGTTTAACAAGGTTAAAACCCATTTTTTACTGGCGGCATCAAAATCGGTAAATGCAAACTGACTGTTTGGGTCAATGCCCATCATCTTGTGAACTTGATTCACAATTTCATTGAAAGGTTGGATGCATATTCCAATAAAAGCATAATTTGGATATTCTGCCTCTAATTCTTTTACCTTAATAGAAGTACTTCTGTAATGGGTCATTTGGGTTTGAGACCAAAAGTAAAGCACTGTTTTTTTCTTAAAAAGCTCATTACTACTGATTCTTTCTAAGGTGTGACTTTGCAGAAATAATTCAGGAAGTTTCCTTCCTTTTCCCATGTTATTAATATCATCATGTAGACTCAACACTTCATTAAAATAGGCGTTAGAAGTATTAATAAGCAGGAACTGACGCAGAAATGTCTCATGCATGTCATGGTTTTCAAAATTGAGCAATTCTTCAAAAGCGACAGCTCTGGCAAGATTATTTTTCAACACACTCCCAGAAATATTCTTTTCGATAAGTTGAAGTCTTTTGATGTTAAATTCAACTTTTTCTTTATTTTGAAAATAATATTGAGCGCTATCCAAGGCCTGATTGTTCAAATAATTTAAAAGATAAGTGATATAGGGATCAAAAAAAGCAAGATCAGTTTCACCCAAACTCAAATATTTCCGATAACTGAGGAATGCAGTATCTTGAGCTTTGGTCCAGTTCGTCCCTCTCAACAATGCGTATCGCTCTCTTTTTGTGGCATAGGGGTAGACATAAGCAGCTTGAGTTATCTTTTGAGTAAAAGGTGTCAGCTTGTTGATTGTGTCCATTAGAATCCACTTCTTTTTCTTCTCAAACATTAAAGAATCTATAATAGAATTAAAAGTTTGACCGTCGCTGGAATATTTTGAGGATAAAAAACTTATTTCATCTTCATAATTTAGATGTAAATCCATCATGAAGTTATTCTTAGCAGCACCTTTGCCAGAATAAACAATTGATTCGTCAAAAGCACTTGCGTTTATTCTCGCCCATATGCTATCACCTTTTTCGAGAAAAACGGATTGGTACTCAGGAATGTGTTCAATTTTATAAATCCCAGATTCTAAAGAATCATAATATTTAAAAAAGCGATAATTATCATTTAACTTTAAAGAATCAATGGTCTTGTTGTCTTTATAAAGCTTAACAAAAGAGGAAGAAGGATTCACAATTTGACCACCAAAAAAGATTCTGTTGGGATTTTCTTCCTTTGTACAGGAAGCAATTAAAAACAGAAACAGAATGATGAAAATGTTTTTCATAATTAAATTAAGTGAATTTATATGCAATTTACATTAACTATTACTTAAAAAAAAGCTTGGACTCTTCAAGAAATATTTAATTTTGCCAGATAAATAAATTTCATGCTTTCAGTATCTAATCTTTCTGTCCAATTTGGTAAACGCGTATTGTTTGACGAAGTGAACGCAACCTTTACGCCAGGCAATTGCTATGGCATCATTGGTGCAAATGGAGCAGGTAAATCTACTTTCTTGAAAATCATCTCCGGAAAACAAGATGCCAACTCAGGATCCGTTCATTTAGAGACAGGTAAACGCTTGTCTGTTTTAGAACAAAATCACAGCGCTTATGACGAACATACGGTTTTAGAAGTCGTGTTGAGAGGTAACACGGAACTATTTACTGTTAAGGAAGAAATGGAAGCCATTTATGCAAAAGAAGATTTTTCTGATGCAGATGGCGAAAGGGTAGGGGAATTACAAATTAAATTTGAAGAAATGAACGGCTGGAATGCTGAAAGCGATGCAGCTTCATTACTTTCTAATTTGGAAATCCCAGAACGCTTGCATCACATGTTGATGGCAGATGTGGATGGAAAGCAAAAGGTGAGAGTTCTTTTGGCCCAAGCCCTATTTGGGAGTCCTGATGTTTTGATTATGGATGAGCCCACCAATGATCTTGATTACGATACGATCACTTGGTTAGAGAATTTCTTAGCCAATTATGACAATACCGTTATTGTTGTTTCTCACGACCGTCACTTTCTTGATGCGGTTTGCACCCACATTTCTGACATTGACTTTGGTAAAATAAATCACTATTCAGGGAATTATACTTTTTGGTATGAATCCAGTCAACTTGCAGCGAGACAAAGAGCACAACAAAACAAAAAATCAGAGGAGAAGAAGAAAGAGCTTCAAGAATTTATCGCAAGATTTTCGGCCAATGTTGCCAAATCAAAACAAGCAACTTCTCGAAAGAAGATGATCGAAAAACTCGATATTTCTGAGATAAAACCATCAAGCAGAAGGTACCCTGCTATAATTTTTGATCAGGAACGAGAAGCCGGAGATCAGATTCTAAACATTGAAGGCTTGTCCTATCAACAGGAGGATGAGGTTCTATTTAGCGATGTAAATATTAATTTGGCGAAAGGGGATAAGGTGATTCTCTTTTCAAAAGATTCAAGAGCAGTTACTGCATTTTATGAAATCATTTCAGGAAATTTAAAACAAACAAAAGGGACTTTCTTATGGGGAGTAACCACTACCCAGGGCTATCTTCCGCTTGAAAACGAAGAGTTTTTTGCGACCGAAGATAATTTGGTAGATTGGTTGCGTCAATGGGCACATACAGAAGAAGAGCGTGATGCGGTCTACCTTAGAGGGTTTTTAGGCAAAATGCTCTTTAGTGGTGATGAGGCTTTAAAATCTCCAAAAGTACTTTCTGGTGGTGAAAAAGTTCGCTGCATGCTTTCTAAAATGATGATGCAAAACGCCAATGTTTTAATGCTTGATGAACCAACAAATCACTTAGATCTGGAGTCGATTACGGCTTTTAATAATTCTCTCAAAAATTTTAAAGGAACCTTGATTTGTAGCACCCATGATCACGAGTTTTCCCAATCATTAGGGAATAGAATTATTGAGCTTACCCCAAAGGGTGCCATCGATCGTTATTCAACTTTTGACGATTATATGACGGATCCGAAAATTAAGGAACTTCGAAATAACTTTTATAGTTAAGCGGCTTTATTTGACTAGAGAAATGTTTGTTTCTGCCGGTGTTTTGGATTCAAATTGGATCTATTAAAGCGAAATCGAATTCACAATATCCAAGCTTTTTTCCCCTTCATCGGGATGAACAAAAACTTCCTGATAACCAGGAGCAGCACCGAAGCCAGCAAGACGACCCGATTCTGATTGATCTTTGACAACAGGGATAATGTTTTCTTCTAGGAGTGCTTGTTTAATAGCAAGCACAGCGATAGAGGAACCAGCGAAAATTTTAATATAATCTTGATGGGGCATGAGCAAGGTGGTTTTAAGTTTTGTTGTATTTATTATTCCAGATGAACGGATTAAAGTTCTTTCCGAGTGCAAATCCATAAAATATTACAACAGCGATTAGTCCTTTAAAAACAAAAAAGTAAAGTAACCAGAAGGCAGTTGCATCATTTGATTTGGTAAATAAGCCTGTCGGAATCATTAAGGTAACTAAAGCACTCAAGATTAGAACAGTAATTATCAGATTCTGTATTCTTTTTAAAGGCCAAGCCCATAATTTTCTCATGGGCGACAAGTCGTTTCCCCACTTGTGAATTAAATAGAAATAGTCATTTCCCATCGGAACAAAAAGCAAGGGATCATCTGTTTTTTTTAATCTAAAAAGAACAGAAGGAGCCATTATTTTAAAACCTTCTAGTGATGTATTGTGCTGTTTCTCAAGACTTTTTATTTTTTCAAATGCCTTGTCAGGAATGTTTCCTTTAAAATACTTCACATCCAAAAAACGCAAGCGATAGTCAATACAGACTTCCTTTATCTGGCTAATATGAAAGATTTTATTGGTCGCTAATTGATCGAAATCAAAACAATTAATACTTGAATTCTTGGCTTGAACTAAATCTTCGAGGGCTAAAGTGTTTTTTTTAGCAACTGCTTCCAGAACAACATCAATTTGAGTAGGGAGAAATAATTTCATCTTCATTTTTCTTTTACATTATTGTAAAAATAAAAAAAATGTTCCCTAATGCAAAAGGATTGATTATAAAGTGTAAAATTACTAACGTAATTGAGCCCCTAGCTCCGACTCAAATATCTGCTGTAGCTTGTTCATCACTTGATCCATGTATTTGTCGGTAAGCGTTTTTTTCTTGTCTTGGAAATAGAAACTAACACCATAAGATTTTTTTCCTTCAGGTAAATTTTTACCGATGTAGACATCAAATAATTTAATTTCTTTTAAAATATTTTTTTCAGTCTTGAGGGCCAAGGACTTTACTTCATTAAAAGCCACTTCCTCATTCAGTAAGAGCGCGAAATCTCTTCTTGAAACTGGGAATTTTGGAATTTCTTTAAACTTTAATTTATTTTTTAAAGTTAAATCAAATAAAAATTCAATATCCAATTCGGCATATAAAACTGTCTGATCAATGTCAAACTTTTTTAGGATGTCATCTTTAACGTAGCCAAAATTAAGAAGTGTTTTGTTATTTATTTTATAGTTTAAACCTTCTGTATAAACATCTTCTTCTGTGGGAGATTCAATCCATTCTTGAGCTGTTTTCTTTTGAATCAATTGATTTAAAACACCTTTAAAGAAAAAGAAGTTACCCGGTTGGTTTTGGACGTTCCAATTTTCTTCATAAACTGCTCCAGTAAACACCAAAGAAATAAATTTTGATTCTTTATAACCATCATTTTTTTCTTGATAAACCTTTCCGAGTTCAAAAAACTTCAATCTTTTGGATTGACGCTTTAAATTAAAAGCAATGACCTCCAATGCACTTGGAAGCAAAGAAGTACGAAGTTGAGAGATTTCTTTTCCCAACGGATTTAGGATGTTGACAGGGGCTATTTTGGAAATACTTTCAGATAAATCTGCATAGGAAGGTGAGGTGATGGAGTTGTTGATCATTTCATTAAACCCTTGACTCACCAATTGCTTGGACATTAGTTCAGCAGTATTGTGTTTGCTAATGGGGCTGTATTTTGGTAAATTAGTATGAAGTGTATCAGGTGTTTCGATTTTATTGTAACCATAAACTCTTAATATTTCCTCAATAACATCCGCAGGTCGCGTAACATCTACTCTGTATTTTGGAATTTCGATAACCATTCCACTTTCTGTCGCTTGATTGATTCTGATCTCAAGGGCATTTAAGATTTTTATTAAATCATCAATCGAAATTTTTTGACCAATGGTTCGCCAGACGACTTCATAATTAAGCATAAAATTAATCTCAGGTTCTTGCTCCTGAGCAACAGTTTCAATTTCACTACTTACAAAACCACCGGCAATATCAACGATCATGGATGCTGCATGTTTTAACGCGAATTCAGTGATTTCAGGATCAATTCCACGTTCATATCTAAAAGAGGCATCAGTATTCAAACCATGTCTTTTAGCAGTTTTTCGAATGCTGATCGGATCAAAATAAGCACTCTCAATAAAAACACTTGTTGTTTCATCATTTACTCCAGATTCAAGACCTCCAAAAACTCCGGCAATACACAAAGGTTTTTTTTGATCACAAATCATAAGATCCTCCGCACTCAATTTTCTTTCAACTCCATCTAAGGTGGTGAAAGAGGTATCTTTTGCTAATGTTTTAACAACGATCCCGCCTTCTAATTTGTCTAAATCAAATGCGTGAAGCGGTTGTCCCAAATCATGTAAAACATAATTTGTGATGTCAATAATATTGTTTTTAGGATTTAAGCCAATGGCTTTTAATCTGTTTTGCAACCATTTTGGGGAGGGTTTCACCTCAATGTCAGATATCGTAATTCCTGCGTAGGTGGGCACTAGATCTTTATCTTCGACAGTAACAGGGAAAGTTTTGGTCGTATTATTGATTTTAAATCGCGCCGCATTGGGTGAATTCCATTCAAAATCAATTTCTTCGAAAATACACAATGCCTTTAGGTCTCTTGCGACACCCATATGGCTCATTGCATCTGATCGGTTGGGGGTAAGTCCGATTTCAAAAACGTGGTCTTTTTCTATATTGAACACTTCACTGCAAGATGCACCAGCTTTTAATTCATCAGACAAAACCATGATTCCCTCATGGGAAGCACCAAGACCAAGTTCATCTTCGGCACAGATCATTCCAAAACTTTCTTGACCTCTGATTTTACTTTTTTTAATTTTAAAAGCAACTCCTTCATTATCATAAAGAGTGGTGCCAACGGTTGCTACGGCAACTTTTTGACCTTTTGCTACATTGGGAGCGCCACAAACGATTTGAACTTTTTGGTCGCCCAAATCGACTTGGGTAACTTTTAGCCGATCAGCATCTGGATGTTGATCACAGGACAATACTTCCCCAACAATGACGCCCTCAAGACCACCCTTTATGGACTCGAAAGCTGTTACACCTTCTACTTCAAGGCCAAGATTGGTGAGCATTTCAGAAACTTCTAGGGTAGGGAGGTCTATTTTTAAAAACTGTTTAATCCAGTTGAATGATATTTTCATTTATAGCGAATTGTCGTTTGATTCAATCGATTGCAAATATAAGAATCCTTAACATTTAATTAAATTTAACTGATGTAATTCCAGATGTTTCTATATGCTTTCATTTTTGCCAAGGTTTGCAGCAGCGGTCTGTTCTCTACAGAACTTAATGTAGGGTCTAGTTTTAGAATTTCGAAAGCGTCTTTTCTAGCAATTTTTAACAACTCATTGTCTTTAATGATGTCAGCAATTTTTAGCTGAAGTATCCCGCTTTGTTGCGTTCCCATTAGATCTCCTGGTCCGCGCAACCTCAAGTCAACTTCTGCAATTTCGAATCCATCAGTCGTTCTGGTCATGGTTTCCAATCTTGTTTTTCCATCTTGACTGAGTTTATGACTACTCATCAACACACAATAACTTTGCTCGTTTCCTCTTCCCACGCGACCTCGCAATTGATGTAGCTGTGACAATCCAAAGCGTTCTGCACTCTCAACAATCATTACAGATGCATTGGGGACATTTACTCCAACTTCAATTACAGTGGTGGCAACCATTATTTGTGTTTCTTTCTTAATAAATCTTTCCATTTCATATTGCTTGTCAGCCGCTTTCATTTTACCATGAACGATACTAATTTGAAATTGAGGTGGAGGAAAGTGGCGTGCAATACTTTCATATCCATCCATAAGATCTTTGTAATCCATTGTTTCAGATTCTTGAATTAAGGGATAAACAATATAGATTTGTCTTCCTTTTTGGATTTCATCAAAGATGAATTTGAATATTTTTAAACGGTTACTGTCATATCGATGAATCGTTTTTACTTGTTTTCTGCCAGGGGGGAGCTCATCAATTACAGAGATATCTAGGTCTCCATACAGACTCATTGCAAGTGTTCTGGGGATCGGAGTTGCTGTCATGACCAATACATGCGGTGGGATTGTGTTTTTACGCCATAATTTAGCGCGTTGTGCCACCCCAAAACGGTGTTGTTCATCCACGATTGCTAAACCTAAGTTTGAGAATTCCACGTGGTCTTCAATAACGGCATGGGTGCCGATCAAAATGTCAAGTTTTCCTGAAAGAAGCTCTTCACCAATCACCGCTCGTTCTGATTTTTTAGAACTTCCTGTGAGTATTGAAATTTTCACCTCAAGTCCTCCCAGAAGTTCGGACAACGATTGATAGTGTTGCCTGGCAAGAATTTCGGTAGGAGCCATCAAACAAGACTGGAACCCATTGTCTTTGGCTAGCAGCATGCTCATGAGTGCAACGATCGTTTTTCCAGACCCAACATCACCTTGCAGCAAACGGTTCATTTGTCGACCTGTTCCCACGTCTTTTCTTATTTCTCGCAGCACTCTTTGTTGGGCTTTGGTTAATTCGAAGGGTAGTTTATTTTTATAAAAATCATTAAATTTTTCTCCTACCTTTTCAAAGATAAAACCTTTTATTTTCTGTTTTCGTTGCATGTTTTTCATCAATAGTTGTAACTGAATAAAAAGCAATTCTTCGAACTTCAATCGGTTCTGAGCGGCAGTAAGCGTTTTTTGATCAACTGGGAAGTGCGCATTACGCAATGCTGCATCCTTAGAGATTAACTTGTATTTTTCAATTATTTCTTTAGGAATACTTTCAACAAATGAAGTTTTAATGGTTTGAAATAGTTCCATCATTATTTTAGTTAATACCCGTTGCGAAATCCCTTTAGACAAAAGCTTTTCGGTGCTAGGGTAAACCGCATGTAACGCTCTAGGAGGTCCTTTTTTAAAAGCGTCTTCAAGTTCCATTTCAGGGTGAGGAATGCTTGGTTTTCCACCATACCAGATTAGTCTCCCAAAGATGACATAGGGCGTATTAGTTTTTAAAGTTTCTTGAATCCACTTTTGACCTCTGAACCAGACCAATTCCATGTTGCTTTTTCCGTCAGAGAAAATGGCAACCAAACGTTTTCCACGTTGTTGTTGGATTAATTTAAAACTAATTATTTCTCCTATTATTTGAACTTCGGAAGTGTTTCTTGGTAAATCATTTATGGGGTAAAACTGACTTCGGTCAATGTACCGATTAGGGAAAAAGTGTAGTAAATCCTGATAAGTAGAGATACCTAGCTCTTCTTTTAACAGATTGGCTCTGTTGGGGCCAACCCCTTTTAAATACGCTATGGGAGTTTGTAATGAATCCATGTATTTAACGAAAATAATTTATTTCTCTCGATTCGATTTGAATTGTTTAAAACTTCGACTAATTTCGGATAAAAACAATTAATTAACGAATGAGAGCATTGGTAATTTCAGGCGGTGGGAGTAAAGGTGCTTTTGCAGGGGGTGTAGCTGAATATTTAATTGAGGAGAAGAAATTTAATTATGATCTTTTCCTTGGAACTTCTACAGGAAGTTTATTGGTAACACATCTCGCATTAAACAAAATTGAAAAGGTAAAGGCTGCTTTTACGTCGGTAAGCCAGAAAAGTATTTTTGACAATTGTCCTTTTACAATCAAGCATAAAAATGGTTTTGATTCAATCGGAATCAATCACTTTAATGTATTGAAGAATTTCATACGGGGTAGAAAAACTTTTGGAGAGAGCAATAATCTGAGGAAATTAATTGCAAAACAGATAACGCAAGAGGAGTTTTTTTTCCTTCAAGAATCAGCTAAAGAGATTTGTATTACGGTCACCAACCTTTCCACCCACAGCGTAGAGTATAAACAGCTTAGCAACTGCTCTTATCAGGATTACCTTGATTGGATTTGGATTTCATGTAACTATGTTCCTTTTATGACGCTGGTGACTAAAAATAAATTTGAATATGCCGATGGTGGTTTGGGGACTATTGTGCCCATAGAGAAGGCAATTCGGATGGGCGCCACAACAATTGATACGATCGTTTTAGACACAGAATTTCCACAAGTGAATAGAATGCATGCCCGAAACCCTTTTGATGCTTTGAGTACGATCTTTGGCTTTATGGGGGATAGAATTGAATATCAAAACATTAAAATTGGCAAGTTAGTTGCGAAACAGAAAGAGGTCGAAATTAATATGTTTTATACGCCAACCATTTTGACGACCAATTCGTTGATTTTCAACAAGAAAAAAATGCATAACTGGTGGGAAAAGGGATTTAAATTTGCAGAAAATCAATTTATTAACAAATAACATTTAAGGGCCACAATGTTTCCCCAAATACTTAATTTAGTAGTCGCATGGAGAATCTACTAAAAACACATTTAAACACACTTAATGAAGCTCAAATCGGCCCGACACTTCACAAAGAAGGCCCGCTGATTGTTATTGCTGGAGCCGGATCTGGTAAGACAAGGGTTTTAACTTATCGAATTGCCTACCTGATGAGTCAAGGAATTGATTCTTTCTCAATACTGGCATTGACCTTTACAAATAAGGCTTCTCGCGAGATGAAATCCAGAATCGCTGAACTTGTTGGCGAAAGTGAAGCCAAAAACTTATGGATGGGAACTTTTCATTCTGTTTTTGCAAGAATCCTTAGAGAGGAAGCTGACAAACTTGGTTATCCAAGAAACTTTACCATTTATGACACTCAAGACTCTAACCGATTGGTGTCTTCCATCATAAAAGAAATGGAGCTGGACAAAGACATTTATAAGTTTAAGCAGATTAAAAATAGGATTTCGGCTTTTAAAAACAGCCTGATAACAGTCAAGGCTTATTTTAAAGACTCAGAACTGCAAGAAGCGGATGCCATGTCGAGGCGACCGAAAGTGGGAGAGATTTATAAAGAATACGTAGACCGTTGTTTTAAGGCAGGTGCCATGGATTTTGATGATTTATTGTTAAAAACCAACGAGCTGCTCAATATGTATCCAGAAGTATTGGCAAAGTATCAAAATAGATTCAGGTACATCATGGTCGATGAGTATCAAGATACCAATCACTCTCAGTATCTAATTGTAAGGGCGTTATCAGACAAATTTCAAAATATTTGTGTTGTAGGAGATGATGCGCAAAGCATCTACGGTTTTAGAGGCGCAAATATTAATAACATCTTAAATTTTCAAAAAGATTATGAGGATGTTAAGCTTTATCGCTTGGAACAGAATTATCGTTCTACCAAAAACATCGTGAATGCTGCCAATTCAATAATTCACCACAACCAAACCAAAATAGACAAAGTAGTTTGGACCTCTAATGTGGAGGGAAGTAAAATCAAAGTTAAACGCTGCGCAACAGATGCTGATGAAGGCCGAGAGGTTGCGGCTACAATTTTTGAGGGGAAAATGCAGGACCAAAGAAAAAATAGCGATTTCGCAATTCTTTATAGAACCAATGCTCAGTCAAGAGCTATGGAGGATGCCCTCAGAAAACGTGATATTCCTTATCGAGTTTTTGGTGGAGTATCTTTCTACCAGCGAAAAGAGATCAAAGATTTACTTGCCTATTTAAGGGTAATTATTAATCCCAAAGATGAAGAAAGTTTAAAAAGAATTATCAATTATCCAGCACGAGGAATTGGGCAGACAACGATTGATAAACTGTTGATTGGTGCCAAAGAAAATAATCTTTCTCTTTATGAAACCATTGAGAATGCGGCTAAAATCAACCTACCCTTAAATGGAGGTACACTGACCAAACTGGTTAACTTTATCACCACCATCAAAACACTTCAAATTGAAAATGACCGATTGAATGCCTTTGAGATTGCTGACCTTGTCACAAAGAAAACTGGAATGGTTCAAGAGCTAAAAAAAGAAGGAACCCCCGAGGCTGTTTCAAAAGTTGAGAACATTGAAGAATTACTCAATGGAATTAGGGATTTTGTTGAGGGTCAAATTGAAATTGCTGATGCGAGTGGAGTGCTTTCAGAGTTTTTAGAAGACGTAGCTTTGGCTACTGATTTTGACAATGAGAAAGATCCCAATGCTGATCAGGTCTCTCTGATGACGATTCACTTGGCGAAAGGATTGGAGTTTCCAGTTGTTTTTGTTGTTGGGTTGGAAGAAGATTTGTTTCCTTCCGCCATGAGCATGAATACCCGGAGTGAATTGGAAGAAGAAAGAAGACTTTTTTATGTCGCACTTACTCGGGCTGAGGAACATGCGGTTGTCACCTATACACAGAACCGTTACCGTTGGGGAAAATTAATAGATGCAGAGCCTAGTCGGTTTATTGAAGAAATGGATTCTAAATATTTAGAGTTTGACATTCCTAAAGACGATTATGTTTTTAAACCCCTTTTAAACAAAGGTATATTTGATGACACTCCTTCATCAAACAGTTCTCAATATAAGGCAAAACCAAAGCCTAAAACGAGTCCCACAAAAGTAAACACTTCGCCCAGTCAAAATCAATTGGGAAAACTCAGGAAGCTAAACAGCGCTGAAAGTAGTATTTCTGCTCCCCCCACAACTGAATTATTAAACCTAATCGAAGGAATGATGGTAGAGCATGGGCGCTTTGGTAAAGGAAAAGTAATGCAAATTGAAGGAAAGGGAAATGATAAGAAAGCAGCCATTGAATTCAGGGGAATAGGGGTGAAGAACCTGCTATTGCGCTTTGCCAAACTTAAGATTTTAAATCAATAATGGCTGAAGTATTAACTTTTTATAACTCAAATCCAAATCTAAAGCTGCTTAAACAAGTAGCAGCTGTCCTCAACAAAGGAGGTTTGATTATTTATCCTACTGATACGGTATATGCGTTGGGATGTCTAAGCAACCAAATTAAAACCCTTAATCGATTGGCACAAATTAAAGAAGTTAAATTAGAAAAGGCTTCTTTTAGTTTTATCCTTAAAGATTTTACTGAATTGGCAAAATATACCAAACCCATAAGTAATTCCAATTTTAAGATTTTAAAAAGATGTCTTCCTGGTCCATATACCTTTTTGTTGCCCTCCGTTAAACTTTCAAAGCCTTTTGAGAAGAAAAGTACAATTGGAATAAGAATCTCAGACCACCCGATTCTCTTGGCGCTGTTGGAGCTTTTAGAAGCCCCATTGATTACAACCTCTATTCATGATGCAGATAAGATCATCGATTATACTACTGATCCAGATGAGATTTTCGAAAACTGGGAAAGTAAAATTGATTTGATGATGGACTGTGGTTTTGGGGGGAATATTCCCTCAACCATTGTAAATCTTTGTGAAGGAGAGGTTAAGATAGAAAGAGAAGGTAAGGGAGACTTGAGTTTAATCTAAAAAAAAAGCCACCTTAAAAAGGCAGCTTTTTCATGTATAAATTAAAGTCTTAAAACTATTGAGCAGCTTTCATTCCTTGTTCGATTAGATCGTAAAACTGATCTAATTTAGGAAGAACAACAATACGAGTTCTTCTGTTTTTAGCTCTGTTTGAAGGAGAATCATTCTCCATCAATGGTACATAGTAACTTCTACCAGCAGCAGTCATACGAGCAGGTGCAACAGCGAAGTCTTTTTCAAGAATACGAACAACAGCTGTAGCTCTCTTTACAGAAAGATCCCAGTTGTCTAGGATTCCATCAGATTTGATTGGAACGTTGTCAGTATGACCTTCAACCATAAATTCAAGTTCAGGCTTGTCATTTACAACCTTAGCCACTTTTCCTAAGACATCTTTTGCTTGTTTTGTAACCGTGTAGCTTCCGCTTCTGAAAAGTAATTTATCAGAAATTGAAACATAAACAACACCTTTTTCTACATTGATTTGGATGTCATCATCACTTAAATTTCCTAACACACCTTTCAGGCTAGTAACTAGAGCAAGCGTAACAGAATCTTTCTTAGTAACAGCATCTTGCATGCGTTGGATACGTACATCTTTTTCTTTCATGCTCTCAAGAGACATTTCAAGATTTTCAGCACCTTTTTGAGAAAGTGTTGTAAGGTTTCCGATGTTGTTGATTAAATCTTGATTGTTTGCTTTCAAAAACTTTACTTGTTCTTGAATCGAGGCAAGACTTGCATCACAAGCTTCTTTTTCTTCGTTACAAGTGTTCAGTTTTACGGTAGCAGAATCAAGTAATTCTTTAGTGTTTTGCTGTAATGTTTCTAGTTCAGCATACTTTTTTTGTGATACACATGACGCGAGTAAAAGCACAACGACTATAGCAATTGAATAATTTTTTTTCATTTTAAATGGATATATATTTTGTTAATCTGTTGTAAAAATAATATAAATTGTTAAAAACACTGTTTAAAGCTGAAAGTATTTGCTTTTATTATATAAAAAGTGTTGAATAGGCAAACTTTTTAGTTTAAAATATTTATTCTTTTTAACGCTTTTCTTGCGGATAATTTTCTTTGTAAACAAATGAAAATAAAATGAAAAGTGGGCGTGAAGTACTGCAAAAGCCGATCTAAATTCAAGTTTTATTAAAAAATAAAAAACAGCTATACCATCCCAAGTCATTCGTTCGAATATTCTAAAAAATACTTTTTCAGGTAAATTTTTATAGAGTAAAAACAATGAGTTTCTAAAGTTTAAAAAGCTCTTTCTATAGGAGGGACGCAATGTTCCTCCACCCAAATGATAAACCTTTGAAGTCGAAATAGACATTGTTTCAAACCCTTCATTGAACGCACGCCAACACAAGTCTATTTCTTCTTGATGTGCAAAAAAGTTTATGTCAAATCCTCCCAATGACCTAAATTCTTGCAATCGAATAAAAAAGCATGCTCCACTGGCCCATAATATTTTTTCATCTGTATCGAATTGCCCATCATCTTCTTCGAGCTCATTAAATATGCGCCCTCTGCAATAGGGATAGCCCAAACGATCGATATATCCACCGGCTGCTCCTGCATATTCAAATTTATTTGGATTATTTAAATCCATCAGGTGGGGTTGGGCAATAACTGTGTTTTTATTTTTTATAAAATGATCAATTACAGGCGGCAACCATCCAGATTGTACTTTTATGTCATTGTTTAACAAACAAACCAAATCGGCGTCTATTTCTTTTAAACCTTCATTGTAACCCCCCGCATATCCATGATTTTGGTTCAATAAAATCTGGTTCACTTCCGAAAAGTTATCCGCAATGTAACGCATTGAACCATCAGACGAGTTGTTGTCAATGACGTGGATCGTTGCTTCTGGGGAGTTGTTCACCACTGCGGGTAAAAAACGGCGCAAAAGTGCTTCACCATTCCAATTTAATACTACAATTGCCACTCTCATTTTTATTGTTTTTTCATGTATTGGGGAAGTTCTTTTAAGAAGGTATAGCTTTTTTTATCAAAATCCATTTGGCAATAATAATGTTTTATTCCATTGGTGATCATAAGATAGTTACTTTTTAAAGTAAAGTTATATTGTGCGACTTGATCAAAGGTTGTCTGAGTGATGGCAACCGCAGGCGACTTGCACTCTACAAGAATTTCAACTTCTTTGTTTTTGTTATAAGCAATTAGATCATAGCGCTTTTTAGTCTGATTTACTTCAATGGTTTTTTCAACTTGAATAAGAGATGCGGGATGATTCTTATCATTGATCAAGAAATGGACACAGTGTTGTCTCACCCATTCTTCAGGAGTAAGAACCAACCATTTTTTTCGAATGACATCAAAAATGTAGGGTTTATTTTCCTTACTTTTAAGCGAAAATAAATAATCGGGAAAATTTAATTTTTCCATATTACAAAATTGCATATAATTTTTTAAGATGCGCGAATTTAAGCAGTTAATGTCCACAATTTACAAAGGAAATTATGTGCCATTTTATTTACTCTCTGGAACTGAGGCTTATTTTATCGACCAAGTTGAAGCCTTGTTGACCGATCGTCTGATTGATGAATCCTCTAAATCGTTTGACTATTCTCTTTTCTACGGTAAAGACGTAGATGCCTCACAAGTGGTTGAGACTGCAAAGCGTTTCCCGATGCTAGCTCCCTACCATTTGGTTGTGGTTCGAGAGGCACAGCATATGGATCGTTCTTTGGATTTAATAGCGGATTATTTGTCCAACTTTCAGTCCAAAACAATACTGGTACTTTGTTATAAACACAAAGCATTTGACAAGCGCAAAAAGTTATATAAGGCCGCAAAGAAATTTGGCGAAATACTAGAGTCCAAAGAATTGTATGACAATCAAATAGGACCATGGATTAAAGAAAAAATTGAATTGACTACTCTCAAAGTGGATGTGCGTGGATTACAGTTACTTGTGGAGGCTTTGGGAAGTGATTTAAACAAAATCCAAAATGAAATTGAAAAGCTTAATATCATTCTTCCCGAAGGCACGCTAATCACCCCTGAATTGATTGAAAAGCATGTTGGATTTAGTAAGGATTATAATAATTTTGAGTTGTACAAAGCCCTTGGAATTCGTGATTTTTCAAAATGTGCAACGATCATTAAATACATGGCGGAAAATCCAAAGAGCCATCCTTTGGTGCTTACAATAGGGGGGATGTATACCTTTTTCAGACGATTACTTATGTTTCATGGTCTTTCAGACAAAAAGAGTGCTGCATCTGTGTTGGGTGTTAATCCATTTTTCGTTAAGGATTATGAACAAGCTAGCAGGTTTTTTAGCATGAAACAATCGAGTCGAGCGCTAACTTTTATACTAGAAGCAGATCTTAAAAGTAAAGGAGTTGGGGTAAAAACCATTAATCATCAGGGCGTTTTGCAAGACATGATCATTAAGATCTTTGCAGCGTAATTAAATGGCCGGATATTTATTGGGGTTTGATTCATGCATTAAGCCATAAACCTTTTCAAAAATATCATCTTCAGAAGGTTTTGAGAAGTAATCACCGTCCTCGGCATAAGCCGTTCGATGTTCTTTTGCCGATAACAATTGTGGTTCACTGTCCAGAAGTGGGTATATTTTTTGGTTTTCTAGGAGTTGTTGTAAAATATAAGCAGCACCACCACCTGGCATGTCTTCGTCAATGATTAGAAGCTTATTCGTTTTGGCAATGCTTTCTTTGATCGCACCCTCCAAGTCAAAAGGAATGAGTGTTTGTATATCGATTACTTCAGCATCAATATCATGACCCATTAATTTTTGGGCCACCTTATGAACCATTCTGAGTGTAGAACCATAGGAAACTAAGGTGATGTCTTTCCCCGTTTTTAATGTTTCAACCTCTCCAACAGCAAGGCAAAAATCACCCAAATTGGATGGCATTTTTTCTTTTAATCTATAACCATTTAGTGACTCAACAACAATGGCAGGTTGATTGGCTCTCATTAGGGTATTGTAAAAACCAGCAGCTTGCGTCATGTTTCTAGGAACAACAATATGAATTCCTCTTAGCAAATGAATCATTGCTGCCATTGGGGAACCCGAATGCCAAATTCCTTCAAGGCGGTGTCCACGTGTGCGGATGATTAGAGGCGCCAATTGTCTTCCTTTAGTTCTGTAGCTCAGGGAAGCCAAATCATCACTCAAGGTGTGAATACAATAAAGAATATAATCTAAATATTGAATTTCAGCAATGGGTCTTAATCCTCTTAAAGCCATCCCTATTCCTTGCCCCACAATGGTTGCTTCACGGATTCCTGTGTCCGCAACTCGAATCTCGTTGTATTTTTCTTGTAAGCCTTCTAATCCCTGATTTACCCCTCCAATTTTACCGCTGTCTTCACCGAAAATAATCAGGCGATCATATTTTTCAAGGAGTTTATCGAAGTTATCTCGCAAAATCACTCGACCGTCGATAAGAGGGGCGTCTTCTTTATAGATTGGTTTTGACGGAACAACATGCGAGGTTCCATTAATCCCTTCGCTGTAAAGATGAGATGAAAATTTATTCTGAAGGTTTGCCTTTAAGTTTTTTAACCAACGCTTAAAGTCATTTGTATTGTTTAATTTATTCCTAATCAGAAGAGGAAGAGACTGTCTTGCGGCAGAAACAATATCATGATAGAACAATTCTGTCTTTTCATTAAGGTTTTTGCGGATCATTTTCAAAGCAACATCGTTGTTTGATTGTGATAAAAATTGATCTAAAAAAACATTAAATTCTTTTTTTATTTTAATAATCGGCCTCTGATATTCACTCCAAGCCTTAAGTCGGGCCGAGCGAACTTCTTCCGTTACTTCTTTTTCAATTAACTCAAGATCCTTTTCTGTAGCGATTCCGTTAGAGAGAATCCATTCTCTCATTTTAACGTTACAATCATATTCTTTTTCCCAATTGAGTCTTTCTTTTGATTTATACCTTTCGTGCGAACCACTACTAGAATGACCTAGCGGTTGGGTAAGTTCCAAAACGTGAACCAAAACGGGCGTATGTTCTTCTCTTGCTATTTTAGCAGCATAAGAATAAGTTTTGATTAGTGCAGGATAATCCCAACCGTTGACAGTTAAAATTTCAATTCCGTTACTTTCTTCGGATGCCCTAAAGCCCTCTAGTGCCGCTGAAATACTTTCTTTAACAGTGTGTTGTTTGTTTTCAACTGAAATGCCATAACCATCATCCCAAACACTAATTACCATGGGGATTTGAAGAACTCCCGCGGCATTGATTCCCTCAAAAAACATTCCCTCACTGGTACTGGCATTTCCGATAGTACCCCAAGCGATTTCATTTCCGTTTTTTGAAAACTTCTCACTTCCGTCTATTTTTAGTGATCGATAGATTTTAGAGGCCTGAGCAAGTCCAACCAAGCGAGGAATTTGACCAGCAGTTGGCGAAATATCAGAAATGTGGTTTTTTAAATTAATTTGATCGAGCCATTCTCCTTTTTCATTGACAAGTGTCGTGGAAAAATGGGCTCCCATTTGCCTTCCGGCTGACATGGGTTCATGATCAATATCAGGATGTGCATAAAGTGCTGCGAATAGTTGTTGAGGACTTAAAAAACCCTGTGCGATCATGAAAGTTTGATCGCGATAATATCCAGATCGAAAATCACCTTTATTGAAAAAGTGGTTTAAGGCAATCTGCGCAACCTCTTTTCCGTCTCCGAAAATTCCAAATTTCCCTTTCCCTGTAAGCACCTCGCGTCTGCCGAGAACACTGCAAACTCGACTAAGTGAAATAATTCTAAAGTCTTTTAGAACACGATCTTTGTATTCATTTTGACTTAAGACAGTAAGGTTTTCTTTAATTTCGTTTTCCATTTCGCTGCGCAAAAATACAAAATTTTAACAGGACTAATAAGTATTCTCATGAGACTATTTGTTTCCTTACTCCCAGTGGGTTTAAAACCATTTTCGGGAAAACAACGTAAATAATTTATTAGAGCTTAAAGTAAGGATAAATCTGATTTTTTGCTCATAAGGCGTTTCATCGAATGCAAATCCATCAGATCCGTAAACAGGAAAAAAGATTTCCAAATAATCAGGAACCATATTCAATCGAATTCCAGAACCAAAAAATGATTTTGCTTTAGTACTTCTATTTTTCACCAAACCAAGATCTGCATAGGCTTCAACCCATTTCCAAACCCCTAAAGTTAGATTGGTGGCGAGCAGGTAGTCGTTGGCAGAACTGGGATTGTGAATTGATTTAAACCCTCCTTCTGCCATTACTATTTGTTGACTAAAAATCCCATCATTTTCTGACCTACCAAAATAATTGTATCTAAACAGATAGTCTTTGGGACGCACGAGATTAAAATCAAAAAATTTAGTTGAAATTTGATCATGCCACAAGAATTTACCGGCAAAAAATCTAATTCCCAGTTGTCTTCCGTTGGTGAGGAGTTTTCTTAATTCAGCTGTAAAATCCACCTTTCCAAACTGATCTGAGACCTGAAAACTACTTTCTGTCTTAAAATCATAGATGGCATTTCTGTTTGTGAAATTATGTCTAAAATTCAATATTTTATAATTAGGATCCGCATCGATTGATCCCTCCCTTACCACATCGTAATAAAACAACCTCAAATAATGCCTTTTGTTAGATCTTAAATCAGGAGTTCTAAAATAAAAAGCGATCCCTGGAACCAGAATTTGATAACGTAATTTTTTATCATAAAAATAGCTACTTGCAGAGATGTTTATTTGAGTTCTGAAATTCCTTTTTTCCTCATTCTGGAAGACATAGGAACCTCCAAAACTTCCAACCAAAGTGTTTTCTTCTGATGAATAAAGCGGCTTTAATTCTAAATTTAATTTATTAAATGTAACCCCTTTATTATAAAATTTTGATCCGATTACTATGCCATCATAAAGACTGTAATTTATATCAGGCATAAAAAACAATTGTGTTTTTTTTGGAGTTTCATAATCTTTAAATAAACTAAAATGAATGGGTTTAAAATTGACTTTATTCTTCATGAACCTCCAATTATTCCTCGAATTGGTTTCCGGCAATCTAAATTTTGGGTTCAAGGCTACATAATCTCCAGACAGGTTTTTAACTGTGATTTGAGTATTTTCACCTTTGGATTCATGCCATTTTAAATCTAATAAACTATCTTTTTTAACTTGGCTGATTAAAAACGGAATTTGACTCCCGTTTTTACTTAAAACATCAATTTTTAAGCTGTCGTTTACTTTTGTCACTTTTTCAATGGAAAAATCCATTGCCTTTCTGCTACTTAAATAAGTTTTGTCAAACCAATTTATGTCTTTCTCAGTTTTGCTTTTTATGATTTTGATAAAATCAGTCTCAGCACTGGAAGTTTTGATGTATTCCTTAATTGCTGTTTTCATGACCTCCGTACCAATGTATTCTTCTAAAAACCGAAACCCGATGGCGACGTGGTAGGGGGAAGCAATTTTTTCATTAAATTTTATCAATTGCTCTTTTGAGGTAAAGTCTGACTGATGAAGGTTGTTTCGAACCATAAATTCAGAGTAGAAGATAAATCCTTCATTGAATTTTAAATCAGAAAACACGTATCCCTTCAAAAGTTTAAAGTCAGCAATCCGTCCTAAATATTTTTTATTGGGATAGAATTTCTCTATATACTTTATGATCAGATAGGTTTGCAAGCCTCCAATTAACCAATGCTTTTCTCTTAAGTCAACACTAATACGCTGATTGAGGTAATGGTGTAAATAGGTTTTTAAAAAACTAATTTCTGATAAAAAATCTTTTTCAAAGGGGCTCAGAATTTTTGGTAAATCATTTAATCCATAAAAAGGATTGTTTGAATAAGTCCAAAGCGGAACTAATGTTTTACCCTCTTGTTCCTTTCCAATTAAACTTGAAACAAAGCCATCAATCTTCTCTAGGGTCTTCTGCACCTCCTGCTTATCATCGAATCCCAAGAAGAAATTGGTTTCTATTATTTTTTGATCATTAATTAAGAAAGTTTCAAATTGATCCTCAGCCGTGATTACGAATTCTGCTTCTTTTTTTTGAGTTCCTGAAAAATGAAAATGATTTTCTTTTTTTGAATCAATGTTATTTAAATTACTAAAAATATTCAGTTTTTTGTTTGAAGTAAATTGCACCTCATAGTTTGCATGTTGAACGCTGTAATCAGTAATATTTATGTTGCTGTAATTGTGCCATTCTTCGTTGAAGAATGGACTAAGCGATAGGTTCCAATACCTAAGGTTTATTTGGTCGTTCTCCCGCCCATACCCAGTAAACCTTGCATCTGGTAGCTTTATGAGGTAATCAAGGTTCAGTTTTATTCGTTGACCAACCCCTAATGGACGCTTCAAAACAATCCTAATAATGTCTTGCTGGTCATTCAGTCTCTCCCAAGCTAATTCTTCGCCTGAGGCACTAATGGCACCTATTTCGGTATAACCAAGTTTCTTTTTATTGGAAATGTGAATTTTCCGATCATATTCTTCAACTGCTCTTTTGGCCAAGGGTGTTTTTTTACTAGAAAACGAATTCGCCCAATCTGTAAGGAAAATGGTATCAAGTGGCTTTAAAGCAGGATTTGTGAAAGATAGATTTTGCTGAATTTGAATTTTATTATTTTCAAAATCAAGTTCTCCATTGATTTTATAATCAATAGAATCCTGAGCAAAAGAATAAATTCCTATGCAAAAGGCAATTAAGAACAGTAACTTCTTTTTAATAGTTTACGCTTTAAAAGTTAGGTCTAAAGTATTCTTTTTTATAAAACTCTTCCAAACATTCAATAACCTCATCTTTCGTGTCGACCACTTTTACAAGATCAAGATCTTCAGGGTTGATTTTGTTATCTTTTAAAAGTACGTCTTTAATCCATCCTACCATTCCAGACCAAAACTCTTTTCCGACGAGGAGGATGGGGAATCGTTTTATTTTTTCTGTTTGAATCAAGGTAAGTGCTTCGAAAAGTTCATCAAGAGTTCCTAAGCCTCCCGGCATAACCACAAAACCCTGGGAGTATTTTATAAACATTACTTTTCTAACAAAAAAATACTCAAAATTCATCAATTTATCTTGATCAATGAACTCGTTATGTTTCTGTTCGAAAGGAAGGTTGATGTTTAGGCCAACCGAGGTTCCTCCTGCATTTCTGGCTCCTTTGTTTGCAGCCTCCATGATTCCTGGTCCACCACCAGTGATGACGCCTAATCCAGATTCTACGATAGCTTCTGAAATCTCAACGGCTAGTTTGTATTGTGGATGGTCTGGGGCTGTTCGTGCAGATCCAAAAACAGAAATGCAGGGGCCAATGGCACTCATTTTTTCATATCCATTGACGAATTCCCCCATTATTTTAAATAAAGCCCAGGAGTCATTGGCTTTTACTTCATTCCAGTTTTTAGTTTTGTTTTCAGATAAGTTCATATGGGATTTTATTTAAGTTCTTTTTCTAAGTATTTTCCAGTATAACTGTTTTTAATTTTAATTAATTCTTCTGGAGTTCCTTGTCCTATGACGAGTCCTCCTTTTTTACCACCTTCCGGCCCTATGTCAATCAAGTAGTCTACGTGTTTGATGACATCCATGTTGTGTTCTATGATCAAGACCGTATTTCCTTTTCCTACCAATTGATTGAGCACCTCTAACAAGACGCGCACATCCTCAAAATGAAGCCCTGTCGTGGGCTCATCTAAAATATAGATGGTTTGACCTGTGTCTTTTTTCGATAATTCTGTTGCCAATTTAATTCTTTGCGCCTCTCCTCCTGAAAGGGTTGTTGAAGACTGCCCTAAAGCGATGTAACCAAGACCAACATCTTGTATGGTTTTAAGTTTTCTATAAATTTTTGGAATACTTTCAAAAAACTCACAAGATTGATTTATGGTCATCTCTAAGACATCCGAAATTGATTTCCCTTTGTACCGAATCTCAAGCGTTTCTCTATTAAAACGCTTACCATTACAGGTCTCGCATTCTACGTGAACATCAGGAAGAAAATTCATTTCAATCACTTTCATTCCTCCTCCTTGACAGGTTTCACATCTTCCTCCAGTTACATTAAAACTAAATCTTCCCGGTTTGTATCCTCTAATTTGAGATTCAGGGGTCAGCGTAAAAAGGGTTCTTATTTCACTAAACACCCCACAATAAGTTGCAGGATTACTCCTTGGTGTTCTACCAATGGGAGATTGATTTACATCGACAACTTTATCTAAGTTCTTTAATCCCTCAATCTTTTTATAGGGCATTGGGATTTTGACGGCATTGTAGATGTATTCATTCAGAATGGGGTAGAGGGTTTCATTAATTAATGTGGATTTTCCGCTTCCCGAAACTCCTGTAACACCAATCATCATTCCCAATGGGAAATCGACACTGATGTTCTTTAAGTTATTTCCAGTACAGCCCTCCAACCTCAAAATTTGGCCATTTCCTTTTCTTCGGATTTTGGGAACTTCAATAAACTTTTCTTCGTTGAGGTATTGTGCAGTCAACGTTTTTGCTTTTTTAAGCATCTCAGGAGTTCCCTCGGAGATAATCTCCCCACCATTTTTACCAGCCATGGGTCCAATGTCGATCACATGATCAGCCTTTAGAATCATTTCCTTATCATGTTCAACGACAATGACTGAATTTCCAATATCCCTTAAAGCGGTCAATGAATTAATCAAACGCTCGTTATCTCTTTGATGCAAGCCAATACTCGGCTCATCCAAAATATAGAGCACTCCCACTAGTTTAGATCCAATTTGTGTAGCAAGCCTTATTCTTTGCGCTTCACCTCCTGAAAGGGATTTTGAGGATCGGTTAAGTGAAAGATAATTGAGTCCAACATCTAATAAAAATTGAAGTCTATTTTTAATTTCTTTAATAATCTCTTCAGTAATCTTGAATTCCTTCTTG
>Ga0307998_1000019_pt1 | contig 92556 bp, 85 predicted proteins | sample Davwhametageno37_FD_203147 | JGI IMG/M metagenome (GOLD analysis project Ga0307998, IMG submission 203147) | Marine microbial communities from Davis Island wharf, Antarctic Ocean - #37 | ecosystem: Environmental > Aquatic > Marine > Unclassified | place: Antarctic Ocean: Davis Island wharf... | reverse complement strand
ATGGCAAATACTAAGGTGATAGAACAGCCGCGACCGACAGCAATCGTCATGTCGTATGTCGACCTCGTACGTGTCGTTGTTTCTGGGTTAGTGATCGGCCTGGTGACCTACGCCCTATTTGTTGCACTCGACCGCTATGTATTTACTCCAACGCTCTGCGGTGATGTGACAGGCCTTGCTGAGCGATGCCAAGATAAAGAATCGTTCGCGAGTATACTTGCGATGGTCTTTGGTTCGATCATCGGACTGTTTGCCCTTGTGCAGGCTAGAGTATATCGGCCTTTGCTCGTAATACTCCTTGTAACAGTGTCTCTTTGGGGGCTTCCTGCACTCGCAATCGACCTCCCCTGGTGGGGATTTACGTTCGCTCTGTCATTGATATTTGGCTTGGCGTATGGTGCATTTGCATGGATAGTCCAACTGCGAAATTTATATGCTGCTATTGGAATTGGTCTCGTATTCCTTGTCATCCTCCGACTGATCATCAACGCCTAGTTGAGCGGCTAGTGCTATACTAACGGTATGGAAGAGCTTATGATTATTGTAGTATTGGGTGTAGTGGTGTTTGGCTTTGGGATGGTTATATTTGTATTGAACCAGCGGCTGAAGGAATTAAAAAATAACAGTGCAGTCGAACTGATGAAAACCGACGTAGTAGAGCTGACGCGAAGCATCGCACTACTGCAAAAAGACATGGGCGACCGAATGGATCGTGGCAACACATCGGTTCAAAATGCGGTTGGCAAACAACTATCTGAGAGCTCAAAGCTTGTCGGTGAAGTGACGCAAAGGCTCGCAAAGCTCGATGAAACAAACCGGAGGGTTATCGACGTAGCAGATGAACTAAAGACGCTACAGAACGTACTTTCTAACCCGAAGCAACGCGGCGTATTTGGTGAGTATTATTTGGAATCTGTGTTAGAAAACGTGCTGCCACCAGGTCAATACAAGATGCAATACAAATTCAAAGACGGTGAAATCGTCGATGCGGCGATGTTTTTAGAAAAAGGAAAGATACTGTCGATAGATAGTAAATTTAGCCTCGAAAACTATAACCGCATGATAGAAGCCAGCGGGAAAGACCGCGAAGAGTTGCTCCTGAAGGTAAAAAATGACCTAAAAATGCGCATAGACGAAACTAGCAAGTACATTCGACCTAGCGAAAATACTATGGACTTTGCGTTTATGTTTATACCGAGCGAATCACTCTACTATGACTTGCTGATTAACAATGTCGGTACCGGCGGAAGTTCTCGCGATCTTATCGAGTATGCCTTTCGCGATAAAAAAGTGATTATCGTCAGCCCGACTAGTTTTATGGCGTACCTCCAGACGGTGCTGCAGGGGCTGCGCAGTCTCCAGATAGAGGAGCAAGCCAAAGACATCCAGATCCGAGTTGGTAAGCTGGGGGTGCATATTTCTAAATTCGAACTATTTATGCAGAAGCTCGGTGGAAGTCTAGGGACAACCGTAAACCACTACAACAATGCGCACAAAGAGCTCGCTAAGGTCGACAAAGACGTCGTAAAGATAGCAAACAACGACCCGAGTATAGAACCGTTACTGATCGATAAACCGCAGCAAGACGAGTAAATAAAAACTCCCGCTCATACGAGTGGGAGTTTTTATATTGTGACGAATAGCTTAGGCTACGACGTCGACACTTTCTTCCTTTAGCAGGTCTTGCAATGCAAATCCTAGAACGGCACCAACGATTGGTGTCACTATGTAGACCACGATTGGCCATACGCTAAATTGAATTGCTTGAAGCGCTCCAGCAACTGCTGGGTTCAAGATTGTTCCATTTGTTCCAGCGATAGTCGCGAACTGTGATGTCACTAGTAGCGCGAGGAACAAACCACCACCGATACCAAATGCGGTAGTTAAGCGGTCTGCTTTACGGGTTGCTGCTGCAAATATGAATCCGAAGATTGTAGCACCGATAAGCTCTGCAGTGAGCATTAGCCATTCTTTACCTTCTGGAATTGCAACTGCCTGGAACAATGTTGCGCCTTGTTGGCCAAGTTGCGCTTGTTCTGGCGTAACTTCAGCTGACGACGATACAAATGCGTTTACGACGACGAGCGCAAGGATTGCTCCAAGTACCTGTGCGATGATGTACGCGAGTGCTCGTACTGAATTGATCCGGCGAGTTACCCACGCACCGATGGTGATTGCTGGGTTAATGTATGCACCTGATACTGCACCGATACCGATAACGATCGCAATAACGCCAAAGAAGACCGCTAGCGGTGCGGCTTGTTGGGTTAATACGACGAGCCCAAGTAGGAATGTTCCTACAAACTCAGCGATGGCCGCAGCGAGTAGCGGTGAGCGACTAAAACTAAACTTAGTCCTAGAAGCAGCTACTTTTTGTACAACACTTCTCTTTTCGGTCGGCTTGCTGACCGATTTGACGGTTGTTACCTTTGTGGTTGTTTTTGACGCTGCTGACGCAGGTCGTTTTGTAGTCTTTTTAGACTTAGCGGCAGTTTTCTTTGTTGCCATAGTTGCTATTTCCTCCTTACAGTTGAATATGGCAATAGTATAGCATACCGAACTTAGTCTCTAGTCAAGCTTTGCGAGTGCTATAATATGTATATGGCATTATTTATGAACAAAGAGAACACGCGTACGAAGTTGCAAGAGGAAGTCGCAGCAGGTGTGGCAGAACGAGCCCGTAAAAAAAAGCTCGATGAAGAGCGCGAACTTCCCGACGGAATTACCGATTCGGCATACTTGAAAAATACAAAACAAACCACCAGCCTTGCGTGGGCGTGGATACTTATTTTTATCGCCTTCATCGCACTGATGATTTGGATTGTGATAGCCTACCGCTAATACCGACACTTTGGTATACTTTCATCAGATGAGTTCATTATCCGATATACAACCTGTACGCGAATTATTGGTCGCGAGATACGAAACGCTTGAAACCAAGAGCGACATACTAAAGTCATCTGAGTTGAAACAACTTTTAAAATCTATCAAAGATGTACCAGCTGAGCAGCGATCCGAATACGGACAAGCCGTCAATGCCCTCCGCGTTGCACTGCAAGAAAAAGTAAGCGCTGAAGCCGATGTTTCGGAAGACTTGGCGCCTATCGATGTAACTGCGCCGTTCGATGTGAATGCAACGCTTCCGGAACTATTGCCATCGAGCGACGGTTCGATTCATCCTATCTCAAAACAAATAACCGAAATGTCGGAGATTTTTCAGACGATGGGATTCCAGATTTTTGAATCTAGAGAAATCGATGATCAATACCACATGTTTGAGGCACTTAACTTTCCCAAAGGTCACCCGGCACGTGACGATTACGATACATTTATGACCGTCGAAACCGATACTGCTGGCGACCCACTCATAGCGCCGGCGCATACGAGCACGATGCAGAACCGTATTATGAAAGTGCTAAAACCAAACTTAGAAAACGGCGAACCGATTGCTGCAGTATCTGTAGACCGTGTATTCCGTAACGAAGACCTAGACCCGCGGCACGAACATACGTTTTATCAGTGCGAAGGCATTTACGTCGCAAAAGATATCCATGCTGGCATGCTCGTAGCGACGCTCAAGACTTTTTTGGAGCGCTATTTTGGCAAAGCAATCGAAGCTCGAGTCAATCCGTTTTACTTCCCATTTACAGAACCTAGTTTTGAATTTAGTTTAGGCTGCCCGTTTTGTGATAAAAAAGGCTGCAGTATTTGCGGCCAAGCTGGCTGGATAGAGCTTTTGGGCTGTGGCATGATCCACCCGAATGTTCTAAAGGCTGCCGATATCGACCCAGAAATCTATACAGGGTTTGCTTGGGGTGTAGGAGTAGAGCGACTGATTATGATGAAACACAATATCGAAGACATCCGACATTTTGAGAGCGGTAAATTAGATTTTTTGAGGCAGTTTTAGATGAAAGTTAGTTTAAACACAGTAAAGCAATATACTGAAGTACATATTTCGATCGATGAGCTCGTGAAGAAAATTAATGAGCAGCTCGGCACTGTCGAAGCAGTTATCGATTTTGGTGAAAAGTATAAAGGGGCAACCATTGCCAAAATTGTAGCTTGCCGAAAGCATGAAAATGCCGACAAACTCTCTGTCTGCGACATCGATGCCGGGACAGGCGAAACCATCCAGGTGGTATGTGGTGCGCCAAATGTACGCGAAGGACTATTTGTTGTATGGCTCCCGCCCGGTGCAACGGTGCCATCTACTTCCGACGACAAGGAACCATTCGTGCTTGAAGCTAGGGAACTAAGGGGTATTGTGAGCAACGGCATGATTGCTAGCGCTCGCGAGCTTGCGCTTGGCGATGATCACGATGGGATTTTAGAAATCGATGAAAACGAGTGGAAACCAAACGACGTAGAAATAAGTCCTGGTGTCAGTTTTGCTGAAGCATTTGGTCTTGATGACACAATCATAGATATCGAAAACAAGATGTTCACCCACCGCCCGGATTGCTTTGGACAACTTGGTGTCGCACGTGAGATTTCGGCAATTACTAAAGGATTGCCTAGCGATGATTCCGAGGACACGCGGTTTGAAAACCCAGATTGGTATTGGAAGATGCCACAATTCGAACCAGCCAGCGGACTTGAACTCACTGTGCTCAACGACGTACCAGAAAAAGTGCCGCGACTCATGGCCGTTGCTTTGCGTGACGTCGAGATAAAACCGAGTCCACTGTGGCTACGGTGCGAACTTGCAAGGCTGGGAAGCAAGTCGATTAACAATATTGTTGATGTGACAAATTATGTTATGTTGCTAACTGGCCAACCAACCCATGCCTATGATTATGACAAGCTTCGTGGTCATACTCTCGGCGCACGCTGTGCTAAAAAAGGCGAGACAGTCAAGCTGCTCAATAATAAAACCTACCAGCTTGATGAATCTGACATTGTCATGGTTGATAGTGAGGGTCCAATCGGTCTTGGTGGTGTGATGGGTGGACTCGAAAGCGAGGTTTCACCAGATACCAAAAATATTGTTCTCGAGTGTGCGACATTCGACATGTACACCGTACGAAAGACGAGTATGCGCCATGGACTGTTTACCGAAGCAGTGACGCGTTTCAACAAAGGCCAGTCGCCACTACAAAATAATCGAATTCTTGCAACGTTGATAAGCTTCGATGGTATGAGTGGTGAACAAGCTAGCCCGGTCTTTGATCTACCTGATATTTCAGATCAACTTGATGAAGTGTCGCTGTCTGGTGAGATTAGAATTAGCGCGTCGTTTATCAATAGTCGACTCGGTATTTCACTTGAGCCTATGCAAATAGGGAATTTGCTGCGTAGAGCGAACTTTGCTTCGTACCCACCCGAAGATGATAAGGACTCGCTGTTGGTGACTGCTCCATTCTGGCGAACAGACATAGAGCTCCCAGAAGACATAGTCGAAGAAGTAGGCCGACTGTATGGCTTCGATAAGCTTCCGCTCGAACTTCCTGAACGGACACTCAAACCACCGCTTAAAAACATGAAACGTGCTGCAAAAGGAGCTATTCGGAATAGTCTTTCTACTGCAGGTGCAAACGAAGTACTGACGTACAGTTTCGTCAACGAAAAAGTTCTTCTTCGAGCTGGGCAAGACGCCACGCAGGCATTTAAGCTAGGCAATGCCCTCAGTCCCGACTTGCAATACTACCGGCTATCAGTACTTCCAAGTTTGCTTGATAAAGTACACCAAAATGTCAAAGCCGGACACGACGAATTTACACTATTCGAGATTGGTAAAGGACACAACAAAAAATTCCATGCGGACGACGACGAAGGCTTGCCGAGCGAACTGGAGTTTGTCGACGCTGTCTACACGAGTAAGAAAGCTAAGCCGGGTGCTGCATACTACCGCCTTCGTCGCCAGCTCGATGAACTCTCAAAAGACCTTGGCACAAGCCTAGTATATAATGCGATTTCTGAAGAGATGGACTATCCAATCACTGCGCCGTTTAATCAGTCACGATCTGCAATGGTTGAAGATGTAAATGGGGTCTTTGTAGGAATGATTGGAGAGCTAAAGCAATCTGTACGAAAACAGTTCAAGCTACCGGACTATTCAGCTGCGATGACGTTAGACGTACAAGGACTGGTGACTATCTACACGACTCAGAGTAGTTCTTACGCCCCACTCAGTAAATACCCTTCGGTGACACAAGATGTATCATTACAAATCGACCAATCCGTCTCTTACGCTGAACTTGAAAAAAATATTCGTGAGACGATCGCTGAAACAGCTAAAGATCTCGCTGTAGATCTACGAGTTGTGTCAATCTACCGGTCAGAGGGCAATCTGTCGCAGAAGACTGTGACCTTGCGTCTAAAAGTAACCAGCCACGATCGTACGCTGAAAGACACAGACGTCTCGGACATAGTGAAGACGGTAGTTGAACGGAGTGTTGGCGAACAAGTCTAATCTATTGCGTTACTATAGCGTAAACGGTATCATTAGAGGTAATGAATCGTCGGATTATAGGGCCGTTAATTGGGGTATCGATCGCAGCTGCGCTGATTGCGCTTGGCTGGTGGTTGGTCCAGGGTAAACAATTCGACGTGCTTTCTCCAGCAGGGGAGGTTGCTGATCAACAGCGAAACCTCTTTATATTTACTATCAGCTTAATATCACTGGTTGTTATACCGGTATTTGTTATGCTTGGAGTATTTGCATGGAGGTACAGCGAGAAAAACAAAAAGGCCAAGTATGATCCTAGTTTTACTCATAGCGTAGTGCTTGAGTCTATCTGGTGGGGTGTGCCAATCGCAATTATCGGAGTCCTGTCTGTCGTAACATTTCAAACCAGCCATAGTCTCGATCCGTATCGCAAGATTGTCTCCGAACAAGAAACGGTGAATGTGCAAGTGGTAGCATTGCAATGGAAATGGCTATTTATTTATCCCGAACTTGGTGTTGCTTCTTTGAACCAGTTGCCGATACCCGAAGATACGCCGATTTCATTTACTATAACGGCGGATGCACCTATGAGCGCGTTTTGGGTGCCAGCACTTGGCTCACAGATATATGCGATGAGTGGTATGAATAGCCAGCTTAATCTCATTGCGTCTCAACAGGGCGATTTTAGAGGCTACGCTACAAACATAAACGGCGAGGGATACTCAGACATGAAAATGACCGTTCATTCGTGGAGTCAGAAAAAGTTTGATGCGTGGGTCGTAGATACGAAAGCAAATAAACCAGACTTGGATATTACGGAGTATGAAAGGCTTGCGAAGCCATCCGAAAACAACGAAGAACTGGCGTATAATCTTGCCGACGATCAGCTATACTCAACTATCTTGAATAAATATATGAGTCACGGTGCTGAAACCGGACATAGCTCAGTGAATGAAGGGAACCACTAATGAACTTTTTTGGCGGTCTACTAGGCCGAATGTCTCCTGAATATTTCCCGTCAGACCCAGCTACTATCGGCGCAGCTATCAGTATGCCATTGGCTGTCTTGGGTATTGCCGGACTATTAACCTACTTCAAAAAGTGGAAGTGGCTCTGGAAAGAATATATTACGACACTCGATGCTAAGAAAATAGGTGTCATGTATATCGTCGTAGCGCTGGTTATGTTGATTAGAGGGTTTGCCGATACACTGATGATTCGTGCGCAAACGGCAATTGCTGCCAATGGCCAACAAGGCCCGATAGACACAGATACCTTTCAGCAAGTGTTTACTGCCCATGGAACCATAATGATATTTTTCGTAGCAATGGGATTGATGTTTGGCCTGATCAATGTCGCACTACCACTGCTTATCGGCGCACGAGACGTCGCGTTTCCATTCTTGAACTCAGTCAGTTTCTGGCTGTTCGCTGCCGGGATGATATTGGTAAACTTTGCCTTGATTTTTGGCGGTTTCTCAGCCGGCGGTTGGCTGGGGTATCCTCCGTTAACCGGGTTGGAATATAGCCCTGGCCCAGGTGTAGACTATTGGATATGGACACTACAGATTGCCGGCGTCGGGAGTCTGCTTTCAGGAGTGAACTTCTTTGTGACGATCATAAAATGCCGTGCACCGGGTATGACACTCATGAAAATGCCTATCTTTGCCTGGAGCGTATTAGTTACGACCATACTAATCATGCTCGCATTCCCAGTGCTGACCGCAACACTTGCGATGCTATCGCTTGATAGGGTTATGGACATGCATTTCTTTACGTCGACTGCCGGGGGAAACCCAATGCTCTATGTAAACTTGATATGGGCATGGGGTCATCCTGAAGTATATATTCTCGTATTACCAGCATTTGGTATTTATAGTGAAATTGTGGCAACGTTCGCACGCAAAGCGATATTTGGCTACAAGACGATGGTTGCTGCACTTATCGCTATCATGTTCCTTAGCTTTATCGTATGGCAACATCACTTCTTTACGATGGGGGCAGGAGCGAACGTTAACGCCTTCTTCGGTATTATGACGGCCATCATTGCCGTACCAACAGGCGTGAAGATATTTAACTGGTTGTTTACGATGTACCGCGGGCGCATACTGTTCGCCTCACCAATGTGGTGGTTTATGGCATTTGTGGTAACTTTCACGATTGGTGGTGCCACTGGTGTCATGATGTCGGTACCGGCACTTGATTTCCAGGTTCACAATACTATGTTTCTCGTAGCGCATTTTCATAACGTGATTATCGGCGGTGTCCTGTTCGGATTTTTGGCCGGGATTACCTACTGGTTTCCGAAGATATTTGGTTTTATGTTACATGAAGGGCTTGGCAAGGCATCTGCGGCTCTCTGGCAGATCGGCTTCATACTGGCGTTTATACCGCTTTATGCACTTGGACTTATGGGAGCGGTGCGTCGTATCGATAGTTATAGCGACCCAAGTTGGCAGCCGTTCTTTATCGTCTCGGCTATTGGTGTCGTCGTGATAGGTGCCGGAATTTTTGCGACGGTATTGCAGATCGCCATAAGTATTAAGAACCGTAAGAAATATAGCGTTGGCGGCGACCCATGGAACGGACGCACACTCGAATGGTCTGTCCCAAGTCCTGCACCGCACTACAACTTTGCTATTACGCCAGTCGTAGAGCATCAAGACCAATGGTGGTACGAGAAAGAGCACAACGAAACGAATAAAGGAGTACTCGAAGACATTGAATTGCCAAAAAACAGTTCCCTCGGGTTCTTTATGGCAATTGCAGCTGGGTTCTTCGGATTTGGGGTTATCTGGCACCTGTGGTGGCTTGTCGCTATCGCTTTTGTCGCCATCGTAGTACTCGTGATAATCCGTACCATGAACGATGACTCGACGTTTATCATCACTAAAGAAGAGCTGGCTAAAGAGATAGGAGCAAGAGCATGAATAGTCGCACCGCAGTAGCTGAAAAACGCGACAAAGCCGAGCTAGGGTTTTGGATATATCTTATGACCGACCTGATGCTGTTTGCTGCGCTATTTGCAACCTTTTACATTTTGCGTATTGGTATTGCTGACGGTCCAAAAGCGTCCGAAATATTTAATATAGACTACGTCATGGCGCAGACGCTTGTACTGCTCGCAAGTAGTGTGACGAGTGGCATGGCATTGGTATCGGCAAAGTTCCAGATGAAGAAGCAAGCCCTGGTCTTTTTGGCGGCTACTATTGCGCTTGGGCTGTCGTTCCTTGTATTAGAAATGAACGAGTTCATACTGCTAGTGAACGAGGGTCACTCATGGACAACCAGCGCATTTCTTTCTAGCTACTTCACTCTTGTAGGCACGCATGGGTTACACATCCTGATAGGTCTGATTTGGGCAGTGGTGCTTTTTGTAGCAATTATGCGCAGAGATACAATCGGTGACAATCACTTGCGAAAACTTGGTCTCTTTACGATGTTCTGGCACTTCTTGGACCTGGTGTGGATATTTATATTTAGTGTCGTGTACGTGATAGGAGTCTACGCATGAACCAGCAAGAATCGTACAATACAGCCGTTAAACGCTACATCATCGGTGGGCTAGGGTCGGTATTCTTCATACTCCTGACATACATGATGGTAACGCGGGAGTGGTTCGCCAATCCCATGAGCATCGCATTTTTTGTACTGCTCTTTGCGTTCATGCAGCTCATATTGCAACTTGTTACGTTTTTGCATGTGCAGACCGAAACCAAGCCGCGGTGGAAGTCTATCGGGTTTGTGTCGAGTACTATCATGATATTGGTCGTCGTGGGTGGGTCTATATGGGTTATGTATAATTTGAACTATCGTATGCATACGTCACCCGAGGCTATGCAAGAATACATGCTTCAACAAAACAAAAAAGGCTTTTAGCACACATCATGTGGCGTGAAAAAATAAGAGCATATTACCAGCTCGTGAAACCTGGCGTCATGTATGGCAATGTATTGACCGCAGTTGCTGGGTTCTTTCTGGCGTCTGCAGGGGATGTAGACCTGCACCTTCTGGTGCAAATGACCTTAGGTATGACAGTGCTGGTTTCTGGCGCATGCGTGCTAAATAATTATCTCGACCGAGATATAGACTCTAAAATGGAGCGTACGAAAAAACGCCCCAGTGTGACCGGCGTCATAGCTCCGCGACACATACTAAGCTACGCGATTTTATTGAGCGTACTCGGCGCGGTGGTGTTGTATGTGTATACGAATGTTCTGACGTTTGTACTTGGGATGATTGGCTATATAACGTATGTTTGGCTATATGGAGCGTGGTCTAAGCGACAATCGGTGCACGGCACTGCTATAGGCAGTGTGTCTGGAGCGATGCCAATAGCTGCTGGATACGCGTCGGTTTCTGGTGTGGTGGATCCGGGCCTCGTGATTGTATTCCTCATTTTGTATTTTTGGCAATTTCCTGAGTTTTTCTCTATCGCCATATATCGCAGGAAAGAGTATAAGGCAGCGGGCATCCCCGTATTACCAGTAGTGAGGGGTGCCGACAGTGCGATTAAGCAGATATTTGTCTATACGATACTGTACGTCGTAGCAACGCTGGCTCTGACCGTGTATGGCTACACAGGGTGGCTCTACTTTGTGGTGATGGCAGTGAGTGGGATGTACTGGATACTACTGGGATCCCAAGGCTTCAGCGCGTCCGACAAAGACGCCTGGGCGCGAAAGATGTTTCGATTCTCGATGGTGGCTATATTGCTCTTGTGTCTCATGTTATCTGTTGGTCCACTGTTACCATAACGGCTAAATTTTGATATACTACGGGGAGTAAAATGACGAAAAGGAATTGGGGAATATGGCTACAAGTACCGGACAGCGAGTAGGAATTTGGGTAATTGCAGCAGCGATGATTGTAGGAACACTCGCAGGCTTTCTTGCATTGATTCTTGCTCCACAAAATGAAGCAAAAGATCAAGAAAAAACAACAGTTGCACTCGAGAAGTATCAAAAAGAGCTGGCAGAATCTCAGAAAAAAGTCGACGCACAAGCTGCTGAACTCTCAAAGAAATACTACGATACATTTTCGGAGTACAAAGATCTACCGGAAGCGTTTGATGCAAAAAGTGTCAAAAAACTCACTACGAAAGATCTGAAAGTTGGGACTGGCGAGACTCTAAAGGAAGATACGGCATATAGCGCCTATTATATCGGCTGGAATCCTAAAGGAAAAGTATTTGACCAATCTATCGATGGAAAGACACTTAAAACTCCAATTCCAGGTGGCAACTTGATTGAAGGTTGGAACGAAGGCGTTATTGGCATGAAAATTGGCGGTATACGGGTATTGAGTATCCCATCAGAAAAAGCCTACGGCGAAGCGGGTAGCGGTGAAGATATTCCAAAGAATTCACCTATTAAATTCGTTGTCATGGTAATCAAAACTCCTGAAACAATACCTCAGCCAGAAATTCCTGCGGAGCTACAACAACAATAATGAGTGATACGAATAAAATCCACGACGTAGTAATGGTAGGTGCTGGTCCTAGTGCTCTAGCGGCAGCTGTCTATACAACTCGTGAAGATATAGAGACGATATTGTATGAAAAGGGCGTCGTAGGGGGCATGGCGGCAATTACCGACAGAGTCGACAACTATCCTGCATTTCCAGACGGTGTAGAAGGCATGAAGCTCGCTGAACTTATGGAAAAGCAGGCTGAACGGTTTGGTGCGGTTATAGACTACGGAGAAGTCTCAGAGATTAGGGACAACGGTGGCACAAAGACATTGGTCGTTGATGGGAAAGATGTTGAAGCAAAAGCGGTACTGATAGCCACCGGTAGCGACTACAAAAAAGTAGGCGTACCAGGAGAAAAAGAACTATTCGGTCGGGGGGTTCACTACTGCGCAACCTGCGACGGTGCATTTTATCGTGACAAAAGACTCGCAGTTATCGGCGGAGGAAACTCGGCAGTACAAGAGGCAATTTTCCTGACCCGATTTACTACCCACATTGATCTACTCGTACGAAGTACTATAAAAGCGAGCGATGTTTTACAGAAAGACTTACAGAAATATATAGACGACGGAACAGTAACCGTTCATCTGGATACAACGACTGAAGCAATCGTTGCAGCTGAGGGCAAAGTAACTCATGTCGCGGTCAAAACTGGCGGCGAATCGAAGAACATTGAAGTTGACGGAGTATTCGTGTTTGTCGGATTACTTCCAAATACCCAATTTTTGCAGAATTCGGCGATTGAGCTCGATGAAATAGGACTTGTAAAAACTGATACAAAATTACGCACAACCATGCAAGGCGTGTATGCAAGTGGCGACGTACGAAGCGGAGCGACACTGCAGATTGCAAGTGCAGTCGGAGAAGGCGCGACGGCAGCGCTCAATATCCGTGAGTATCTAGAAGATTTACAACGTCGAACCGTAGTTGAAGCTGCAGAAGCTGCTGCGTAGTATTACGCAACGTATTTTTTGTGGAATGCTTCTAGCTGGGCAATAATCTTTGGGTCGGTAGTCTCGAGCGCCATTTCTTTTGTACCAAATATGACGCTGGCAGGCATGAAGTTGTGTGATCCGGTGATCGCCACTTTAGTGCCGGTCGGCATAGTATAGATGATAAATTTTGCATGCAGGTAGTGTTTTCTCCTGTACGATGTCTTATGTCCAGTAAAAAGCATGCCAGTTCGGATAATTAACTTGTTCCATGCGGCCGCTTTCTCAGGCGGATTAAAATATATTTTAGATTTCTTTGACTGTTTGATCGCCTTGCTGAGTTTACCTGCTGGGCAATACTGTGAAACAAATAGTATTTCATCGGCTTCTTTTGCGAGCTGTACTGCTCGACGATAGATCAAAGAGTCGGTCTGGAAGCCTCCATCGATCAGTACTTTGCTGGTTTTTTTGTAACTAAACTCATGGCTACGGTACGAGAAGTTTGCTGAGTCTGCACGTATGAGTCGAGAAATTTCGTCGTGTAATTCTAATGATAATTGGGTGTCTTTTACTACAAACATATAGTCGGTATAGGCGAGGCTCTCGTCGTGCAGGTTTACTCCACCAAAAGAGTACACGGTGTCGTCGACAACCAATGTTTTAGAGTGAGTCCTACCTGTAAAAAAAAGTGGGCTGAGTCGTCCGAGCCATGTAAATTTTGCACCGGCTTTTCGGAGTTCTTTCGCCATTTTTGTCGTTTCGCGTGAGCGTTTTGTGTAGTATTTTAGCGGGATAAAGTGCCCACCTAGTTCACCATATGTAAAGTTATCGGCAGCGACAACAACTTCTACCCCACGATGGGCAGCTGCCGCTAATGCATCGAGTAGGTCGTCGGTCGTATCGCTGTCGGAGATAATCATTGAAAGAAACGATATCTTTGTTTTTGCTCGATGAATGTGCTGAGTTGCCTCTGTAACGTATTCGTGAGGCAGCAGTAATTTTGGAGTAGCCATTTAGCTATAGTATATCATCAAACGCGCGACTTAATGTTCTTCATTAGTAACGGATTATCTGTGACAACACCGTCGATTCCTTGTCTCGACAATGCAATCGCGGCGTCGGGGCGGTTAACTGTATAGACGTACGTAAAGATACCCAGCTGCTTTGCTACTTCGACACACAACGTATTGACGTAGAGCCTATGGAACCCTACGGCAGTAAGATTGAGTCGACGTTGATAAAACATGAAATTGAATGGATTGCGTTTGTGGATGAGTGAAAGTTCTGCGTCTTTTGACGCATTCCTGACTTTGATCAATTCGCTTGGTTTATACGATGAAATTAAGATATTTTCCCAATCGCTCGGTTTTTGGATGTACTTTGTATGCAACAGCTCTACGATGTATTTTGCAGCGCCACTACTTTTTATCTCAAGATTGAGCAGTACTTTTCCATAAAAAAGATCAAGCACTTCTTCGAGGGTGGCAATCTTGTGACCTTTTTCGGTGGCAATTTTTATACTATCGTGTGTTGACCACCGTATTATATGCTGCTTTTTGTGCGTACGGAGGAGGGTTGAATCGTGTATAACGAGTAGCTGTTTGTCGCGAGTCATTTTTACGTCAAACTCAAGGATATCGGCGCCACTCGCAATGCCCGTTCGCATGGCTTCAACTGTGTTTTCGGCTGCAAGTCCTGCGGCGCCTCTATGTCCGATGATTAACATATCTTCCGTAAGTATACCAAAATTTGATACAATCATTAGAGACAAATAAGGAGACTAACGTGGCAGATTTTAACCAAGTACTAACACCCGGAAACGTCGACGATGGAGTCGTAAACACTGTTGTAGAAATTCCCCAAGGATCACGACTTAAGGTAGAGTGGCACCGTGAAACGGCGACGTTTACACTCGACCGAGTAGAACCGAGTATTTTTGCAAAACCATGTAACTACGGATTCATTCCTCAGACGTTGGACGAAGATGGCGATGAACTTGATACGCTTATTGTTTGCCCTGAGCCGCTTGCAACTGGCGTATGGTTAGAAGCGAAGGTGATTGGTGTGATGAACTTTATAGATGACGGTGAAGTGGACGACAAGATTGTCGTCGTACCACAGGACAACCGCGACGATGGTAATGCTATCAACTCACTCGAAGACATTCCACAACTAGTAAAACAACTAGAGCACCATTTCACGCATTATAAAGACCTCAAAAAACCAGGCAAAACCGAAGTGGTTGGCTGGGGTGATGCAACCGAAGCGAAAAAAGTGATTCATTCTTGCATTGAACGCTGGAACAACCAGTAGCGCAACGACCTAGTCGCTGATACCATTATTTTCTTCGTTTGAACCGCGATGTAACTTGTTCAAAGATTCCGCGATTTTGACGAGACAGCTGCAGTCGTAGCTTGTCTTTTGCATGATTCGTAAACAAAAACTCTTTCCAGGTTGCTTTCGGCAGCGCTGTTTTACTCGTAAGAATTTCTACTAAATCGCCATGTTCCAACGTGTGGCTAAATGGTTTCATCACTCCGTTGATACGAAATCCACTGGCGCGGGCGGCAACATCTGAGTGCACACGATAGGCAAAATCGAGTGGGTGTGCACCTTTTGGCATGTCCCAAATATCGCCTTTTGGTGAATAAACGAATATCCTGTCGCCAAATAAGTTCATCCGGAATTTATCGGGATCGAATTGTAGACTATCGGCACTTCGGCTAGCCGACAGTTGTAGCTCTTTGATCCATTCAAGGTGTTCCGGTAACTCTGCTATGTGGCCTTTGCGGTATGCGTCGCTCAACTTTTGCTCGTTGTAATGAAAGCTAGCTGCCAAGCCACGTTCGGCGTAATCGTGCATTTCTTGGGTACGTACCTGGAACTCAACAACTTGCCCATTGGAGGTTTGGACAGTTGTGTGCAAGCTTTGGTAGCCATTTCCTTTTGGCTGTGCGACGTAGTCTTTTATTCGCTCGAACTGAGGCGTGTACATGCTGTGGAGCACGCTCAACACCAAATAGCATGTCGATAGATCGTCGACAACAATACGCAGTGCTACAAGGTCGTGTATCCGATCGATATCTCCTTCGACACGGTCGAGTTTTTTAAATAAACTATAGACGCTTTTTACACGGCCATCCATTTCAAATTCGATTTTCTCGCCATTTAGTTCTTTGGCGACTTGTTTTCGAACCGATTCAAGTCGTTTGTTGCTTTTTTTAAGTTGGCTGTCCATACCGGCTTTTGTACGAATGTAATCTTTCGGCATCATATATTGGAAACTCAGCTCTTCTAGTTGGACGCGCGTTCGTCCCATATTGAGCCGATCAGCGAGTGGGGCAAATACCTCCATAGTTTCTCGAGCAATCTTTTTTTGCTTTTCCGGTGACATATACTTCAGTGTGCGCATATTGTGTAAGCGATCAGCGAGCTTGATGATGAGCACTCGAACATCTTGCCCCACGGCAATCATCAGCTTTGTTAGGTTATCTTTCGTGCTGGGCAAATAGCTATCGATACTACGCATGCCGCTACGGGCTTTGCTTACTTTTGTGACGCCGTCGACAAGAAACGCGATATCTCGTCCGAATTGTTTTTCTATTGCAGATAATTGTAGGGTCGTATCTTCGACTGTGTCGTGCAATACTCCTGCAATTACAGAGTCTATATCCATTTCCCATTCGACTAGAATTCTTGCGACTGCTAGAGGGTGGATGATATAGGGTTCACCGCTCTTTCGTTTTTGACCTTCATGGGCTTTAGACGCTACATCGATCGCAGATTCGAGCGTTTCGATTTGCGTAGCCGTATAGTACTTTGTTGCTTCAGCCAGAAGATCTTTCTTTGTCATATACCTAGTATACAAATAAAAACACCCATGTAGGGTGTGAGTGTTGCTCGGTAGGGGCTAAGCGTTGCAGCTTAGCCCCTAATAGGCATACATTAATCAGGCCTAACCTATTAAAATCTGACTTCTGGTAACAAGTACGTAATATAACACTATATTTCTTCCTGTAAGACAATAGCGTATTGTGCAACACACCTCCACAAGGTATAATTATGCTCAAACACGCTAATGGTAAAAAGGGAGCAACATGGGCAAAACGAAAATAGCGATCAATGGCTTTGGGCGAATAGGGCGTAATGCGTTTAAGATTGCGTTTGAACGAGATGATTTAGAAATTGTAGCGGTGAACGATCTAACCGATAACAAAACGTTGGCATACTTGCTGAAATACGACAGCAACTACGGTACGTATGGTCACGATGTTGCCGCGACAGACGACGGGCTCACGGTCAAAGGCCAGTCTATCAAAGTACTTGCCGAAAAAGATCCTGCTGCGCTACCATGGGCCGACCTAGGCGTTGAACTGGTGATCGAATCGACAGGATTTTTCACGGACAAAGAAGGCGCTAGCAAGCACATTGCTGCCGGAGCCAAACGAGTCGTCATATCTGGTCCTACTAAAAGCGACGGAGTAGATACTATCGTGATCGGTGCAAACGACGACGCTATTAAAGGCTCTACGGAGGTCGTATCCAACGCGAGCTGCACTACCAACAGCCTCGGTATGGTGATGGCAATTCTAGATAGCGAATTTGGCGTAGAAAAATCGTTACTGACGACTATACATAGCTATACTGCCAGCCAGGCGCTTCAGGACGCACCGCGAAAAGATCCACGCGAAGGCCGCAATGCAGCCGAGAACATCGTCCCTACGAGTACTGGTGCAGCCGTAGCTGTTACAAAAGCGCTTCCAGGTCTTGCAGGTAAGTTTGATGGAATCTCTATGCGTGTACCAACGCCAGTTGTCTCTATTTCAGACATTACAGCGCTGCTTTCAAAAGACGTGACAGTAGAAGAGCTAAACAATGCATTCAAAAAAGCGTCACAGGATCCTTTTTATCAAGGAATTCTTGGAGTCTCAGACGAGCCACTTGTGTCACGAGATTATATCGGCAACAGCCATTCAGGAACAGTTGACCTTGCGCTGACGCGTGTCGTCGGTGGAAACTTAGTAAAAGTGTGTGTCTGGTACGACAACGAATGGGGTTATAGTAACCGACTTGTAGAGCTTGTTGCTGATGTAGCAAAAAACGTATAGAACGAAAATAGCCCCCCGAAAGAGCTCAAGCTGAGAGATTAAGTTCTCTCGGCGAGCTATTTTCGAAGGGTGCCCTTCAGAGTAGACTGATGAACCAGCCCATCAACTTACTCACGGGAATCACGAGCGCGAATGATACTGCGGAAATGGCGAACATGGCCAGTGCGCCCTTGATTCCGCGCCTTCTCCAGGCTCCAGCTAGGATGCAGAACAGGAGGGTGCCGATCATGTAGGGGACGAATTGCGTGGGGTTCCAGCCCGTGGCAATTGCGACGATGAGAAAAATTCCCACCGTGTACCCGGGGACAAATAACCAGATCATCAGCTCGTTGTCACGTTTCTTCTCGATCATTCGGTGGTCGTGAAGCTCGCTTGATTCAGGGATGTTCATATCTAGTCCATTCTAAGGTGCACTGAGCTCCTCAATCGATGTACGAATGGTGCTTCAAGTAAATATATAATAACAATTATATGTAATAATGTCAATAGCTTTACAGCCATAGGTATTCCGCTTATACTTGGTTATATATGAACATCTACTTGGGCGCAGATCATCAGGGCTATTACTTGAAGGAGAAGGTATTTGCTTACTTGGCAAAACATAACTATGCCGTGCACGGTATAGGGGACAGTGAGCTCGATCCTGATGACGATTTCCCTGATTTTGCGCAAATGGCTGCAACCAAGGTGATAGGTGACACTGACAAGGATCCACGAGCAATTTTACTATGTGGTGGTGGTCAAGGTATGGCTATGGCTGCAAATCGATTTACTAGTATCCGCGCCAGTGTGATATGGGACGCACACGAAGCCAAACAGACTCGGTACGACAACGATAGCAACGTCCTGTGCCTGCCTGCGAGAGTCTTAAGTGAACAAGACGACGCAGTATGGAAAGGAATCATAGAAACGTGGCTCAACACTCCGTTTTCAAACATTCCACGGTTTAAGCGCCGCAACGCGCAGATCGACGAGATGGGCTAGATGAGTGAGATAGTACCAACAATTACTGTTGAAACCGAAGAGCAGTTCAAAGAAAAAGCTGAATCACACGCGACGTTTGCCAAACGGATACATATAGACGTGAGTGATGGTGAATTTGCGCCAACATTTTTAGTGCCTGCCGACAAGATCTGGTGGCCAAACGAAGTAATTGCCGATGTGCATGCTATGGTTGCTCGCCCGTCTGAATACGTAGAAATGTTGATCTCAAAAAAGCCAAATCTCATTACCTTTCACGTCGAAGTACAAGAAGACCTACAGCCAACCATACAAGCGGTCAAACAAGCTGGTGTAAAAGTCGGGATTGCACTGATGCGCTCAACGGTTCCTTCTAGCGTCAAACATCTTATCGAACAAGTCGACCATGTGATGATCTTTACCGCTGAGCTTGGGCATTACGGTGGCACGGCTAGTATGATGCAGCTCGAAAAGGTCCAGCTAATACGAAACATCCGACCAAGTGTCGAGATAGGTTGGGACGGCGGTGTAAATGTACAAAACGCTTTTACACTCGCGCAAGGAAACATAGATGTATTGAACGTTGGCGGGGCGATTGCAAAAAGCACCAACCCTGCGGAAACATATGGGCAGCTCGTTGCAGAAATTAATAAACGCGGAGTGATCTAAATGAATGCAAATTTGACAGTAAGCCAACTGCAGCATAAAGCAAACGTTGTTCGCGAAGACATTATAAAGATGCTACTAGCAGCAGGTTCTGGACATGCAGCAGGACCTCTGGGCATGGCCGAAATCGTTACGACACTCTACTTAGACATCATGAACATCCGGCCAACCCAGCCACAATGGAAAGAGCGAGACTATTTCTTTCTTTCAAATGGCCATACGATACCGGTACAGTACGCGGTGATGGCGGAAGCTGGGTTTTTCCCAAAAGAAGAGTTGCTGACCCTTCGCAAGCTAGGATCTCGCTTGCAAGGGCACCCAGAACGAACAAAGCTACCTGGACTGGAAAATACTAGTGGGCCGCTCGGTAGTGGACTGAGCCAAGCCGCTGGTGTTGCTTATGCACTGCAGCATATCGATAGACAACGACATCGCTTTGTGTACGTAGTAACGGGTGACGGCGAGCTCAACGAAGGAAATATTTGGGAAGCAGCGATGTTTGCCGGGAAATATAAATTATCGCAACTGTGCGTATTTATAGACCGAAATAACATTCAGATAGATGGAAACACTGAAGACGTGATGCCACTCGAAAGTTTAGCTGCAAAATGGCAAAGTTTTGGTTGGCATGTGCAAGAAATTGACGGACACAACGTTGAAAGCATACAAGATGCGACAAGTATGGCGCGAGCAATTACCAATAAACCAAGTATTATTATCGCACACACTATCCCCGGTAAAGGTGTCCCATTTATGGAATACGATTACAAATGGCACGGCGGCGCACCAAATAGCGAACAGGCGAAAGAAGCTTTACGGAAAATTCGAACACTTGATGGAAAAATTGTAGGAGAACACGAATGACAGACTATGCACTAAACCCTCACTATGCGAGCGATGACGTAAAACAAGAAGCAAATCGAGTTGGGTTCGGCCGCGGGCTACTTGCGGCTGGACAAGAAAATGAGTCTATCGTAGCGCTCTGTGCGGACTTAACCGACAGTACGCAAATAAGTGTCTTCCGCGACGAATTCCCTGAGCGATTTGTTGAAGTAGGCATTGCCGAGCAAAACCTTGTAACCGTCGCGAGTGGTATGGCGCGAGCTGGAAAGATACCATTCACAGCCAGCTACGCAGCGTTTAGTCCTGGCCGAAATTGGGAACAAATCCGGACAACGATATGCCTCAACGACCAACCTGTCAAAATTGTTGGTGCTCACGCTGGGATAAGCGTCGGTCCCGACGGCGCAACGCATCAAATACTCGAAGACATCGCTATTATGCGAGTGTTACCAAACATGGTGGTTGTAGCCCCTGGCGATAGCATAGAGGCCGAGAAAGCTACACGGGCAATTGCCGAAAACGGTAAGCCGAGTTATATACGCCTCGCACGGGAAAAAACCCCAGTGTTTAGTACAGAGCATTCACCGTTTGAAATAGGAAAAGCCTATGTACTGCGCCAAGGTACAGACATCTCACTGATGGGGACCGGTACAATGACGTACCAATTACTACTCATTGCGCGCATGCTCGAAGAGCACGGCATCCATGCTGAAGTAGTACACGTCCCGACTATTAAACCACTTGATGAACACACTGTTCTAGAAAGTGTCCGTAAAACCGGCAGAGTTATTACCGCTGAAGAAGCGCAAATTGCTGGTGGGTTTGGTAGCGTGATTGCAGAATTACTGAGTGAAAAGATGCCAGCTCCAGTAAAGCGAATGGGCGTGTATGATAGATTCGGTGAATCAGGCTCACCGGCAGAGCTGGCTGTTCATTTCAAGCTGACCGCAGACACAATGATCGATGACGTACGCGCATTTATCGAAAAAGTACCACAATACAAACCAGGATTTTAGGAGAATATTATGGGATTAACTATTAGTCAGATTCGCGACAACACAACACGAGCACGACATTTAATGCAGCGCGCTCGGCAGCAGAAGTTCGCCGTTGGAGCGTTTAATATCGACAATCAGGACACAATTATCGCTGTTATGCGTGCAGCACAGGCTTCTAATTCACCGGTACTCGTAGAGGTGACAACGGACGAAGAAAAAGCTATGGGACTTGATAACGTACGCGACATGATAGATAACTACAAAGAGGAATATGGCGTCGAAGTGTACATCAATCTTGACCATAGCCCAAGTGTGGAAGCAGCAAAACGTGGTATTGATGCTGGATTTGAATTTATTCATATTGATATAAGTACGGCTAATCATGATGCGTCGGACGAAGAGATCGAGGCTGCTACACGTGAGGTTGTTGAGTATGCAAAGTTTACAGGCGCGTTAGTAGAGAGTGAGCCGCATTATTTCGGAGGAAGTAGTAACGTACACGAAGAGGAGTTTGACTACGATGAGATAAAGAAAACATTTAGCACGCCTGAAGGCGCCAAGGCCTTTGTTGATGCAACGGGTATCGATACATTTGCCGCTGCTGTCGGTAACCTACATGGCAAGTATCCTGTTCCGAAAGAGCTCGATTTGGAGCTATTACAACAAGTTCGTGATGCGATTGACTGCTCCATTAGCTTGCATGGTGGAAGTGGCACTCCGGCTTATTTTTTCGAAGAAGCTGCAAAAATTGGTGTTAGTAAAGTGAATATCAATAGCGATTTACGCTATGCATTTCGTAAGGGCCTAGAAAATATACTCGCTGATAACCCTGATCAATATGCTGTAGTGAAGATTATGAATCCTGTACGTGATGCTGTCCAGGTTGTAGTAGAAGAAAAAATACTTGCGCTAGGATCAGCAAATAAAGCTGTACTCTAACGCTGTTGATCGATAGTAGCAAGAAGGTGTGAGAAAGATTCTTGGAACTTCTGCACAGCTTCTTTTTCTAATGTTGCAACGACATCTTTCATGTCAATGCCAACATCTGCTAGTTTGTTCATTGTACGGCTAGCATCGTCAATGTCCTCTAGAGTAAGAGTCCTACTATCTTCTGAAAGTGTGTCGCTGATTGCCTGTACAGTAGCCTCGGGAAGCGTATTGACTGTGTATGGCGCCAATAGCGATTCTACATAAAGCAGTGGGTTGTAGCTCTCATCTTTTGTTGAGGTAGAAGCCCATAGGAGGCGCTGAATTCCAGTGCTTTCAGGAGATAAGACGGCTAAGTCAGCAAACTGATCGAGAAAAATTTGGTAGGCAAGTCGGGCTTGCGCTACTGCGGTTTTCCCTTTTAGCTGCTGTGCTTGATCGGTTGCTATTGCCTCTAGCCTAGCATCTACTTCGCTATCTATCCGACTCACAAAAAATGAGGCGACGCTACGAGAGTTATTGATCATGCCAAGTCTATGCGATGCTTTATGGGCAGCGGCAACTTCCTCGTAATGGTCCAGACTGAAGATAAGTGTAATATTAACGTTCACGCCTTCGCTTAGTAGTGTATGAATAACTGGGATACACTCAGACGTTGCTGGCACTTTTATCATGAGATTTGGTAATTGTAAATCATTCCACAGTTCTCGAGCTTGGCGTAGTGTTGCTTCAGCGTCCCTCGCAAGTGTTGGTGAAACTTCTAGGGATACGTACCCGTCTTGTCCGTTGCTCTCCTGCCATAGTGGCAAAAAAAGTTTTGCAGCATCGCGAATATCTTTTTTAACAAGTTCCCAATAGATTGATTCTGAATCGAGGTTTTTTGCGACAAGTTGCGCGATATCATCGCTGTACCGGTCGCTACCGATAATCGCTTTTTCCATGATTGTTGGATTGGATGTTAGGCCTCTGATTCCCTGGGATATATATGTTTGTAGTTGGTCGGTTTCGGTAAGGTCTCTACTGAGATTGTCGAGCCAGGGACTTTGTTGGTAGATTGTGTGTATTTTTGCGAGGTTATCCATTTGTCATGAGTATAACAAACGTGTACTATAATGTATATGCTTAAGATCTGTACATTCGGAGCTGCTTCGCAAGATGTGTTTCTTGCTGGTAAGGGTATTCGTTCGCAAATAGACCCAGAAACAAACGAGCATATAGAGAAATTCCGTCTGGGTGCAAAGTTAAATGTTGAAAATATGACAATAGCATCCGGAGGCGGGGCAACTAATGCTGCAGTGACTTTTGCGCGACAAGGTTTAGACGCTGCATTTATCGGTAAAATGGGTGATGATGCGATTGCACACGGAGTTTTGCAAGAGTTAGACAGCGAGCACGTCAGCACGAATATGGTTGTTACTGATGATACGACAGGTACGCAATACTCTACGATACTGCTAACTGAAACTGGTGAGCGTACGATACTTATCTTTCGAGGGGCTGCCGGCAAACATCGAGTACGGGATTACCATGACTTAGATTTTTCTGGATTCGATTGGCTGTACGTTTCATCACTTGCAGGCTCACTCGATGTATTATCTGATGTTTTTCGCAGAGCAAAAGAAAGTGACGTAAAGATTGCATTTAATCCCGGAGATAGCGAGCTCAAACAACCTGATAAGCTCAAAGCGTTGCTCGAAGATGTCGAAGTGCTAATAGTAAACAAAGAAGAAATGCAACAGATAGTCCATGGCGAGACAATCGAAGAGTTGGCAAAGCACGGCACACATGTTGTCCCGACGGTGATTGTTAGTGACGGACCCAACGGTGTGGCTGCCAGTGACGGCAAGACGTTGGTACTCGCTGGCATGTACCAAGATGTAGAGGTGATTGATCGTACGGGAGCTGGTGATGCCTTCGGAAGCGGATTTCTGAGCCAATGGGTACAAGGTAAATCCCTTAAGGAGTCAATTATTTTTGCGAGTGCAAACTCCACCTCAGTCGTTACTCATATTGGAGCGAAAAAAGGTATATTGCACAAAGGCGAGAAGCTACACGAAATGCCATTAGAAGAAAAAGAACTATAGGAGTTATATAAGATATGTCACACGTACTTGCAGATTTACTAGGTAGCGACCACCCCCTTTTTAAGTACAATTTAAAACAGATGGAAGCGAGTATCGGCGACGACAGCGTCGATGCCCGATTAGTTGCCGATGTGCTCGAGAAAGCTCACGTCGTGATGAGGGAATTCGCAATCGATACCTCCGATACAACGGCGAAGGAGTTGTACTATGCATTGAACGCGTCTGTACAAAACGGCCAAGCAAAGCGACTACTACAAGGTAACGAATTTGTTCTTCACAGCATCAATGGCGAGGTTATTTCCTTAAACCTGCATGACGTTATAGAAAACTCTCACCACCAACTGTCGTTTGAGAAGCGAAAATTAGACCACGCGAAACGACACCTCCGGGCTGAAATCATAAAACGATATGCAGACCACGACAGTACGAGTAATAAACTTGTCCACCAGCTTACTGACCAGATGGGATTAAAACATGAAAACGACACTCACTATGAGCATGTCGATACGGTACTAACATCGTTGGATGAAAAAGATGCTCCATCTATCTTGATGATCGGAGATATCTTTACCGACGCATTTATTAAGCTCGATGAAGACTACGCACGTATTGACGAAGACGAAGACGGTACGAAACGATTAAGTTTGCCCTTTGGAGAGAAACCGCCGTATGAGCGAGTGGATATCATCCGCTCCGTAGGACCTTCGCCAAATTCAGCTATTTCTTGTGCGCGACTTGGGCTCAATGCCAGCCTTATGTCGTGGCTCGGCGACGACGAAGCAGGTAAAGAGTCACTACATCACCTCCGAATCGAAGGAGTCGACTCTACACAAATGTTCACTGAAAAAGGTAAAATTTCTAGTTACTGGTATGTGTTGCGGTACGGCACTGACCGAACAATGTTAGTGAAGAGTGAAAAATATACGTACCAGTGGAAAGCACCACAAAAAACTCCAGATTGGATCTACTTATCATACATAGGTGAAGATTCGTGGCAACTTCACGAAGACCTTGTTCAATATCTCGACGCAAACCCAGAGATTCAATTCGTATTCCAACCTGGGAGTTACCATTTTGAGTGGGGCGTTGAGAAGCTATCAAAGATTTATAAGCGCAGCAACTTGATAGTGATGAACCGTGAAGAGGCTATGGACGTAACAGGGAAGTCATATGATTCATTGAAAGATCTTTGCGACGGGCTCCATGAACTTGGGCCAGAGATCGTCATCGTCACAGACGGTCCAAACGGTTCATATGCGTCACACGATGGAAAGCTACTGAATATACCCAACTACCCCGATATCGCGCCACCTACCGACCGAACGGGAGCTGGAGACGCATTTGCCTCAACGGTGACGGCAGCGCTAGCACTTGGTGAGTCTCTAGAGACCGCACTTTCATGGGCTCCTATCAATAGTATGAATGTGGTACAGCAACTTGGTGCTCAAGAAGGACTACAGACATTAGATCAGATCAAAGATTGGCTAGAAAAAGCGCCAGACGATTATACTCCTAGAGTGTTGTAGTACGCCTCTTAGGCTAATGGTCGCAGTACGTTTTGTTGCTTTTTACGATCTGGTACGCCTCTTCTAGGCTGTCCGTGATTGTGTACAAGCTTAGATCCACTTCCGCTATAGTCTTATGCATAAGCAAGTCAGTTCTCGATAATTCATCAAAGGCATTCCAGAATTCGCTTCCGAAGAGAATGACTGGAGCTTTGGTGGTTTTACCAGTTTGAATAAGCGTTAAAATTTCTGTAAGTTCATCGAGCGTACCAAACCCACCTGGGAAATAGATATATGCATCGGCGTACATAGTCATTACGATTTTTCTTGGGGCAAAGTGAGTGAATGCGAATGACTCTGTCGTATATTCATTGAGTGTCTGTTCATGTGGCAGGTTGATGTTGAAACCAATAGAATCGCCGCCAGCTTCCATAGCCCCTAAGTTTGCACCAGCCATTATCCCGTGACCACCACCGGTAATAACCGCATAATCATCCTCGGCAAGGCGTTTGGACAATTGGCGAGCTTTTTGATAGTACGGACTGCTACTAGGTGTACGCGCAGACCCAAATACAGTTACAGTTTTGTGATGCTTGCGGATGATGTTATAACCCTGTTGTATCTCGTCATCGATGTTCCCAAGGCATAACATCGAAGATTTGAGTACGATATCTCTAGGTATACAGACTGGCTTGTTAGTGTTTGGTTTTGGTTTCATATAATGGCCTTTTATCAAATTGTAACAGAAATAGTACTGAAATGCTTGTGTTTACCAAACTTTGGTGATTAAATGACATTACTATTTAACAACAAGGAATATCAAGTGAATACAAAGTCACAAATTGGGTCGTCGCAGATCGTAATCATCGCTGTACTGGCCATACTAATCCTAGGAGCACTCGGATATGTATTTTGGAATAATTTCAATGACAATGCGAAAACTGGTCTAGAACCGACAGCGACTGTTACGCAGAATCCTGAGGATATCTCTACACTTGAGCCAGAAATCGCGTTGAAATCGGCTAACTTTGACGACGTTTTCGATACCGATATGTCGTTCAATTACCCAGAAAACTGGACGTATTCGACTAGCATCGATGGACCTATCCCTTTTAGCGACAGCAAGACAACCTCGGAGCAAGTGTATATTACATCACCAAGCAAGAGCTATAGTGTTCACTATGAGCTAGTAAATGGCGGTGGCATAGGTGGGCTATGCGATGAAGACAGCCCTGCAAAAATTAAAACGTATTCGTACGAACAGCTAAAATCTTACGCTGGCTTGCATCTTGTTACCTATACTAGTCAGTCTAACGATACTGAAAGAGTACGGGGTTACGCAGGACTGATGCAGACAAACGAATTTTCAAAACCCTTCAATGCGATTAAGGTGGGTGACGCGAACTGCAACGTATTTCTCCGCGAATTCATAACCAAACCAAACGGAAAGAGCAATTTGAGCATGCGGGCATCCATCCTACCCGATAGTCTAGTCTCTATAAAAGGTCTTGATTCTGACAATGTTCTAAAAGGTACCGGGACCCAATTTGAAGCAGCATTCAAAGGTAAAGAATTCGAACAAGCAAAGAATATACTGCTTTCCACTTCAAACCAGTAATCGTACAGGTTACAATAGACTAAGTGGAAACATTTGATCTCGTAACCAAATACCAGCCAACTGGTGACCAGCCAGCTGCCATAGCGCAGCTGATTGCTGGATTAGAGAAAAATGAACGTGAGCAAACACTACTTGGCGTGACTGGTTCGGGGAAAACATTTACGATGGCGAATATTATCGCTAACCGTAACGTACCCACGCTTGTACTTGCACACAACAAAACGCTTGCTGCTCAACTGTACAGTGAATTTAAAGACTACTTTCCCGACAACGAAGTGCACTATTTTGTGAGCTACTTTGATTATTACCAGCCAGAAGCCTATATAGCGAGTAGCGATACGTACATAGAAAAAGACTCGGCGATCAATGAAGAGATTGATCGGTTGCGTCATGCGGCGACGATGGCATTATTGACCCGTCGCGACACTATAATTGTCGCTAGTGTTAGTTGTATCTACGGTATTGGTTCACCAGATGCCTATAGCGAGATGTCGATTCATGTAAAGGTGGGTGAACGCCGGCTGCAAGATAAATTCATCAGGCTGCTGACGGATATTCAGTATCAACGAAACGATATAGATTTCCACCGTGGAACGTTCCGAGTAAAAGGTGACGTAGTGGATGTATTTCCTGCTGGTAGCGACGTTGCTTACCGAATCGAATTTTTCGGGGACGACGTAGACAGAATCACTCGGATTGACCCGCTGACAGGCGAAATATTGGGCGAACCAAAAGAGCTACAGATTTTCCCAAGTTCTCACTACGTGACGCCGAAAGAGAAGCTTGCTGTCGCGATTGAAAAAATTAAAAAAGAATTTTCAGAACGCGTAGAGTGGTACGAAAAGCACGATAGGCTGCTCGAAGCCCAGCGACTTGCCCAGCGTACTAAATACGATATTGAAATGCTCGAAGAAACAGGATTTGTAAAAGGTATCGAGAACTATTCTCGGTATTTAACGAACCGTGAACAGGGCGAACAGCCAGCAACACTCATTGACTACTTTCCAGACGACTGGCTGCTACTTGTCGACGAAAGTCACATGAGCTTGCCGCAAGTTCGTGGCATGTACAACGGCGACCGAGCACGAAAAGAAGTACTCGTTGATCATGGGTTTCGTTTGCCAAGCGCTCTCGACAACCGTCCGTTGAAGTTTGAAGAATTCAATAAGCACATAAATAATGCAATATATGTATCGGCAACTCCCGCTGATTATGAGCTCGAACATAGCCCAGAGCCTGCACAGCAAGTGATCCGTCCGACAGGCCTGTTAGACCCAGAGATTGAAATCCGATCCTCTGAAGGGCAAGTAGACGATTTGATCGCTGAGATCCGTGAACGAGCAGAGAAAAAGCAGAGAGTACTCGTCACTACTCTCACGAAGCGTATGGCAGAAGACCTTTCACAGCACCTACTTGATCTGGACATCAAGACAGCATATATACACTCCGAAGTCGACACGATGGAACGTGGGGACATATTGAAAGATCTTCGTTCGGGCGTGTACGACGTATTGATTGGCATCAACCTTTTGCGAGAAGGCTTGGACCTACCCGAGGTCAGTTTAGTAACGATTATTGATGCAGACAAAGAAGGCTTTTTACGGTCAGAAAGTGCACTCGTACAGACTATCGGTCGTGCAGCTAGACACTTAGAAGGCAAGGTGATCATGTACGCCGATAAAGTGACCCGCTCTATGCAAGCAGCTATAGATGAAACAAACCGCCGCCGTGAGATACAAGAAGCGTACAATACCGAACACGGCATTACTCCTACGAGTATCGACAAAGCAATTGGCGAAGGGCTTCGCGCGATTATCCCTAAAAAAGAGATAGAAAACGCTAAAAAACTGAATCTAAAGAAAATTCCAAAGGATGAATACCCTGCGTTGGTAAAAGAACTCCGAGGGCAGATGGAACTTGCGAGTGCAAATCTTGAATTCGAAAAGGCTGCTGACTTGCGCGATACAATTGCTGAAATCCAGCAAAAAAGTTAGAATACAGTAATGACTAAAATCACTCAAGATGAAGTGCATAAGCTTGCTCAGCTAAGCGCCATCAGCCTTACAACCGATGAAGAAGCCACACTCCAGGCTGAAATCTCAAACATACTTGCGTACGTAGATCAGCTGAAAGAACTTGATACCGAAGGGGTCGAGCCGACGTACCAATTGTCTGGACTTACGAACGTGTTCCGAAACGATGAAGTCGACAACGGCATAGACCGTGAAACGTTGCTATCGCTGTCGGCTGAAACAAAAGATAACCACATAAAAGTACCGAAAGTATTATAATATGACGACTATTGCCGAATACACCGAGAAGTCGGCTGTTGAAAATGTGAAGCGCGCGCTACAAAAAGCTCGTCAGAACGAAGCCTACAATTCACTACTGTCACTCACCGAAGACCGTGCGCTCAAGCGGGCCGAACAGGTCGACAACGGTGAGATCACAGGAGCCCTGGCTGGAATACCATTCGTCGTAAAAGATAATTTCTTGGCGTTTGGTGCGCCAACAACCGCAGCAAGCACATTACTGCAAAATTTCAGTGCACCACTGCAAGCAACAGCAGTAGAGAAGCTCGAGCTTGAGGGCGCGATTTGTATCGGCAAAGCCAACCTCGATGCCTTTGCGCATGGCGGAAGTACAGAAAACTCTGCCTACGGTCCGACAAAAAATGCTATTGATCCGACAAAAGTAGCAGGTGGATCCTCCGGTGGGTCTGCTGTCGTCACTGCATTAGATATTGTTCCATTCGCCTTGGGGACAGATACTGGCGGCTCTATCCGTCAGCCTGCGAGCTTCAATGGTGTCGTAGGCTACAAACCGACATACGGTATGGTGAGCCGGTATGGCGTCGTAGCAATGGCAAGCAGTACCGATACGATGGGCTGTTTTGCGAATAGCGCTGTTGATGCAGAATTAGTCATGTCCATTATGGCAGGGCAAGATGAAAACGATATGACATCGCTTCCGGATTACTTTGAACCATCTACGCTAGAAAAGAAACTAAAAATCGGTGTGATCAAAGAATTGATGACCGAAGATCTCGACAGCGAAGTACAGGCAACTGTTTCAGCAGCAATAGAAGAGCTGCGACTCGCAGGACACGACGTAGAAGAAGTAAGCCTCCCGATAGTCAAACATACACTTGCGATGTATTACATCATTGTACCTGCAGAAATAAGTAGCAATATGGGGCGTTTCGACGGAGTTCGCTACGGCTCACGGAGCGAAAAAGCACAGACATTGTCTGAGTTATACGGAATGACACGAAACGACGGGTTTATGCTCGAAAACAAAAGACGCATCTTGATAGGAAGCTACGTGCTTTCTAGCGGCTATTTTGATGCCTACTACCTGCAAGCACAGAAAGCTCGCACACTGCTCGTTCAGGCGTTTGATGAACTCTTTGAAACATACGATCTGCTAGTAAGCCCAACTGCACCAACGCCAGCGTTTGGCTTTGGTCAGCACACAAGCGATCCAGTCCAGATGTACCTAGCAGATGCTATGACGGTGTCGGCTAGCCTAGCGGGTCTCCCGGCTATTAGCTTGCCGGCTGGCGTAGGATCTGACAGTAAGCTACCTATCGGTATACAGCTGATGGCACAGCGAAAGAACGATTCGTTATTACTTTCCGCTGCGAAATTATTTGAAAGAAAGGACCAGTCATCATGAATATAAACGTACTTATATTTTTCATAGTCATATTAGTCGTCGGCTTTGTCGTACTCGCACTGGTTACTGCTAAAGGTGGAGGCGGTAAGCACCTCAATAAAGATGTATTCCGCAGTGATTGGTTAAAAATTGAGCAGCAAGTCGATAGAGACAATCAGTCGAGCTACCATTTAGCTGTATTGAATGCCGATAAGCTGGTCGACAAGGCACTTAAGCAAAAAGGTTTTGTGGGGACAACAATGGGCGAGAGAATGAAAGCAGCCAAAGAAACCTGGAGTAGCGCCAATAATATTTGGTCAGCACACAAACTCCGCAACCAGATTGCCCACGAAACGGATGTAAGAGTAAGCTATGACGCAACGAAATCGGCACTTCATTCATTTAAACAAGCACTGAAAGACCTAGGAGCAATATAATGGCAGACACGCATGACTGGGAAATGACGATTGGTATAGAATGCCACGTACAGCTTTTGACCGACACAAAATTGTTTAGCCCTGCGAACAACGACGCAAGAGATGCTGAGCCGAATAGTCACGTTCACCAAATCGATTTTGGACTGCCTGGTATGCTCCCTCGCTTGAATCGAAAAGCGATTGATTTAGCAGTAAAAGCTGGAAAAGCAATGAATGCCGACATTGCGCTGATTAGCCGTTTTGACCGTAAACATTATTTTTACCCTGATCTTCCTAGTGGCTACCAGATTACCCAGATGTATAATCCTACTATCCTTGCTGGCCATGTAGATACTCCCTTGCTCGACGGCGGGTCGGTAAAAGTTCGTATTCATCATGCTCACCTAGAGATGGATGCGGGGAAGCTCACGCACTACAGTGACCATAGCCTTGTCGACCTCAATCGTGCAGGCACTCCGTTGATTGAAGTCGTGTCGGAGCCCGACATGCACAGCCCCGGAGAAGCGCGGGCGTTTGCGACTGAGCTGCACAGACTTATGGTATATGCGGGAATAACTCGGGGCGATCTGTACCATGGAAACATGCGATTCGACGTGAACCTTTCTGTTGCCGAAAAAGGGGCTACCGAACTCGGTAGACGAGCCGAAGTGAAGAATCTCAACAGTTTTAGAAGCGTCGAAAAAGCAGCAGAGTACGAATTTGCTCGACAGGTGGCATTGCTTGATAAAGGTGAAGTAATAGTGCAAGAAACACGCGGTTGGGACGAAGCTAAAGGTAAGACTAATAGTCAGCGGAGTAAGGAAGACGCGCAGGACTATCGCTATATGCCTGATGCCGACATACCTCCTGTAGTGCTGACTCAAGACGAGATCGACGAGATCCAGAAAGAACTACCTATGCTACCTCCAGAGTACCGAGAGGCGTGGTTGGACTTAGGACTCGATGCGTCGGTTGTCAACTCATTACTCGATGATCAGCAAAAGGCTACGTTGATATATTCGATTCAAAAATCGTCTGGAAATACTACGGCGAAACGAGTAGCTCACTGGTTTTCAAGCGTCGTATCGTCTGACCAAGACTCAGTCACCGATGACACTAAGACTATTGCTACAGAAGCTGATTTGATTGAGCTGGCGGGTATGACTGAAGCATCTGAAATATCGAGTACCAACGCTAAAGAGATTTTTTTGGAACTTATGCACGGTTCCACTGCCCCGCGCGCCATAGCTGAGAGCAAAAACCTGCTGCAAGTAAGCGATGAAGCTGCTATAGGCACTATAGTTGATGAAGTACTAGCAGACCCTGCTTCGCAAAAAGCAATCCAAGACATAAGAGACGGAAACGATAAAGCGATAGGATTTTTGGTCGGACAAATTATGAAAAAGTCTCAGGGCAAAGCCAACCCTGGGATGGCCCAGAAAATGATACGAGAACGATTGTAGCTTAACGTAAAGTACGTGCAGACACGGCGCATGTGCTCAATGATACTATAAATAAAAGAACTGGAGAGTACTATGAAGATGCCGACAAAAGCAATAATTCCCGCAGCAGGATTTGGTACACGATTTTTGCCACAGACGAAGGCTATGCCGAAAGAAATGATGCCGATTATAGATAAGCCAGTCATTCAGTACGTTGTAGAGGAATTAGTCGAAGCAGGCATTAAAGACATCATCATAGTTGGGAGTTCAAACAAACGGGCTATTGAAGATCATTTCGACACGCCTAACGCGGAGCTACTTAGTAATCTAATAGCTGGCGGTGCGAAAAAACAACATTACATTGATTTGATTGAAGAAATTTCTAACATGGCGAATTTTATTTATGTCCGCCAAAAAGGCCCATACGGAAATGCCACACCAATTTTGAGCGTCGCTCACTTGATAGCGGAAGACGAGCCATTTATCTACAAATGGGCCGACGACTTTTTCTTGGCTGAAAAAAGCGCAACGAAACAGTTGCTAGAAACATACCAGACTCATGGCGGGGGAGTGTTCGCTTGTAAACGAGTTGCGAAAGATAAAGAGTACGAACAATACGGCATAGCTGCAGGTGTGCAGGTCGATGAAGCTACACTCAACATGAAAGAGATTGTCGAAAAGCCAGGTAAAGTATCGGCGCCATCGAACCTTGCTAGTGTCAGCGAGTACTTACTCCCAGGTAAATTTGTGACATATGTTGAAGAGGCCGCAAAAACGTACAACGAACAACAAGGTGAATTCACCTTTCAACCAATGATCCAGCATATGATCGAAGACGGGCATGAATTTTATGCTCGCGAAATAGTGGATGGCACGTTTTACGATACCGGGAATCCGTTAGAGTACTTAAAAACCACTATCGATTTTGGGTTGAAACACCCCGAATTTGGTGACGCACTCCGTGAATACATGAGCTCAAAGCTATCCAGGTAATTCTGAGCCATATCTCAAGCATGATATACTAGTAGCATGGAAGCAACAGAAATTCTCGTAATTATTTTATCAATATTTCTGGCGATATTTCTTTTTGTAAGTATCGTACTGATAGGACTTTTGATAAAAGTGACACTTCAGATAAAAAAAGTTACGACTGCTGCCAACAAAGCGGTTACAAATGCCGAGGCATTGACTGCTAATATTTCAAAAGTTACTTCGCAGGCCTTTTTGGGCAAAGCTATTATTAATCAGCTCAAAAAACTGACGAAGAAATAAGGAGACACACGTACTATGGCAAAAGGAAAATTCGCACTCGGAGCAATTGCAGGAGCACTCGCAGGAGTTGTAGCTGGAGTATTGACTGCACCTAAAAGCGGCAAAGAAACTCGCGCAGATCTAAAGACAAAAGCAGACGAGCTCAAAGATGAAGCAGTCAAGAAAAAAGACCAAGCTAAGACAAAAGCAGACGAAGTGTCTAAAGATATGAAGAACAAAGCCAGCGATGTAAAAAACCGTGCAAATGGTGCAGTACAAGACGCTAAAGACAGCTTTAACAAAAAATAGGCTATTGAACATGGCGAAAGATTCAGAAGCTACAAAGGATGCAAAGCCGGGTATTGTCGAAAGGATAAAACGCTCGGTCAAGAAAAACGGTGAAAAGGGCTCTCGAAAGAAAATCCTCGAAGAACTGTTTTATGATCTTAACCGCTCCAGAGCTCAGATTTACAAGCTGAACTTTGTACGAGGTCTATTCTTCGGCGCCGGTACTGTCATAGGTGGTACGCTGGTCATCGCGCTTTTAGTCTGGTTGCTAACCTTTCTAGGAAGCTTTATTCCGCCACTTGACGATTTTTTCAACAGCATCACTCGAATTTTAAAAGATTCAGCTGAATAATTTTAACTACAGAGTTTTAGTAGTAACTTCGCTATACTAGGTAGTACTATGGGGAATACGTTGCAACCTTCAGATTATGTTCATTTGCATAATCACACTCATCACAGTCTGCTCGACGGACTAACAAAAGTGCCGCAGCTTGTTTCTCGTGTGAAAGAGCTTGGCATGGAGTCTTGTGCGATCACCGACCACGGAACTATGAGCGGGGCTATCGAGTTTTACAAAGCAGGTAAAGCAGAAAACATCAAACCTATTATTGGTATCGAGACCTACGTTGCGGCGAGGTCTCGTTTTGATAGAGACCCGGCAAAAGATAAGCCACGGTATCACCTGATACTGCTAGCTATGAATAATGTTGGCTACAGCAATCTCATGATACTTTCGACAAAAGCCAACCTAGAAGGAATGTACTACAAGCCGCGCATAGATCACGAGCTTTTAGAACAATACAACGAAGGTATTATTGCGCTGAGTGGATGTGCAAGCGGTGAGCTAGGCAGCCTACTACGCATCGATAACTACGAAGATGCTAAAGAAATGGCAGCATGGTATAAAACTATTTTTGGTGACCGGTACTACCTCGAGCTACAAGACCACGGACATGAAGAATCCAAGACTGCATGGGAGGTCCAGACAAAAATCAATGGATACCTAGAAAAACTATCTGTTGAATTAGATATACCTTGCGTTATTACGAGTGACGGGCATTATATTAGCCACGATGATCAAGAGGCTCACGAGATACTACTCTGTGTCGGTACTGGATCATTTTTGAGTGACGAAAAAAGGATGAGCCTTAAGGATTTTGAACTTCATGTTACTGATCCTCTAGAAATCATTGAGCGCTGGGGTGATTCTCATCCTGAAGCTATCGCGAATACAAAAAAGATAGCCGAAATGTGCAACATTGAAATCGAGCTTGGTAAAATACTAATCCCAACTTTTGAAACTCCACATGGAGAGACCGAAAAAGAATACCTAGATACACTTGTCTACCAGGGTCTGGCTGTACGGTACGAAGGGAAGACTGCCGAAGAATCGGTACAGATGTCTAGCGATACCATTAGAGACTTGCTGACAGATGCCCAGCGAGATCGTCTAGACATGGAACTCGATGTACTCGATAAAATGGGGTACAACGGCTATTTCCTTATCGTCCAGGATTTTATAAACTGGGGGAAAGCACGTGGGATAATTTTTGGTCCAGGGCGTGGTTCGGCGGCAGGTTCTATCATCGCGTATGCGTTGAACATAACAGATCTTGACCCATTAAAATACGAGCTGCTTTTCGAACGATTCTTGAACCCCGATCGTGTTTCTATGCCAGACATCGACATCGACATCCAGGATACGAGGCGGAACGAAGTGATTGAGTATTGCTCTGAAAAATACGGAGCATCTCGTGTCGCAAATATTGTTACATTTGGAAAGATGGCAGCGCGTGCGGCTGTTCGAGATGTTGCACGGGTGCTCGAAGTTCCGTATGCAGAAGCTGACCGCTTGAGCAAGATGATCCCGCCGCCTATCCAGGGACGGCATATCCCACTATCGAAAAGTATCAAAGACGACCCAGATCTGAAAGCGGAATACGAGAGCAACGAAGTAGCAAAACGTGTATTTGATTATGCGATCCGCCTAGAAGGCACGATTAGGTCGCATGGGGTGCACGCTGCTGGAGTCGTGATTGCGCCAGATGATATAGTGAAGTACGCTCCGCTCGAAATGGCTCAAAAAGGGGTCGTTGCAACACAATATGCGATGGGACCAGTTGAGGAACTTGGGCTGTTAAAAATGGACTTTTTGGGGCTATCAAACCTCAGCATTATCAACAACGCTATGCGAATTATTAAAAAAGTGAACAACGTAGATATCGTACTGTCAGATATATCACTTGAAGATGAAAAAACTTTTGAGTTACTACAAAGAGGTGACACTACCGGCGTATTTCAGCTTGAGTCAGCAGGTATGAAGCGGTATCTCCGCGAACTGAAGCCAACTGAATTTGATGATATCATCGCTATGTGTGCTCTCTATCGGCCTGGTCCATTAGGCGCTGGCCTAACTGACTCGTTTGTGCGACGGAAAAATGGGCTCGAAGCGGTGACCTACGAACATGAACTGACACGGAGCACGCTCGAATCTACTTATGGCGTGATTGTGTACCAAGAGCAAGTGATGCAAATGAGTAAAAAAATGTCTGGATTTACGGGTGGTGAAGCAGATACGTTGCGTAAAGGTATCGGTAAAAAGATCCCTGAAGTAATGGCAAAAATGGGACAAAAGTTTATCGATGGCGCGGTCGAAAACGGTGTCCCAAAAAAAACAGTCGAAAAAATCTGGAAAGATATTTTGGGGTTTGCCGACTATGCATTTAACAAATCGCATTCAGCTTGCTATGGATTAATTGCCTACTGGACGGCGTACCTCAAAGCGCACTATCCAGACGCGTACATGGCAGCACTGATGACGAGTGACCGCGACAACATAGACCGCTTGGCTATCGAAATTAATGAATGCAAGCACATGGGTATTACGGTAATGGCACCGGACGTAAACGAATCGTTTGTTGAGTTTGCTGTCGTACCAGGCGAAAAAAAGATTCGTTTTGGCATGTCGGCAGTGAAAGGGGTTGGAGTCGGTGCAGTTGAAGAAATACTACGTGCCCGCAAAGAAAAGAAGTTTACAGGTATAGACGATTTTGCTCGGCGAGTTTCTACATCAAAATTCAATAAAAAGGCCTGGGACTCTCTCATAAAAACTGGTGGTTTTGATGGATTTGGTGATAGATCCGATCATCTGTTTAATCTCGAATCTGTACAAGGATTCGCATCGAAAATTCAAAAAGAGGCTGCGAGTGGCCAAACAGACTTATTTGGATCACTCGGTAGTGCTAATCAATCGTTGGCGCCTTCTATTTCGCTTTCTCAAGCTCCTGTAAAGCATACCCAGAAAGAGCGACTGATGTGGGAGCGTGAACTGCTAGGCCTCTATGTGAGCGCTCATCCCCTCGATAACTACACTATGTATCTTGAGGAACAATCCGTTCCACTCAGCTCCATTACGAAAGAGATGGATAATAAGAAAGCCACAGTCGGCGGCATAGTGACAGATATGCGCACTATCATCACAAAAACTGGCTCAAAGATGGCATTTGTTGCGATCGAAGACAAAACAGCGGAGTCAGAGATTATTGTATTCCCGGAGCTCTTCAAAAAAGTTGGCGGTGACTTATCGAAAGATGCGGTAATTCGTGTGTCCGGAAAAATAAACGCCCGTGACAGGGAAGGCAATATGGTCGATGAAATCAAAGTGATTGCGGACGAAATATTCTTAGTCAGCGAAAAGGAACTCAAGGAATACAAGTCGATAGGTAAGTCTATGAGAGCGCCAACCGCTCGTCCGGCTAACTCTGTTTCTGTAACCAAGAAAGAAGCCGAAAAGAAGCCACAGACTCTTGCAACAAAACCGGCAGCCGTAGCGTTGAAAAAACTATATGTACACGTTGAAGATCCAGCTGACCAAACAAAACTCTCTTTACTAAAATCATTGTGTTCGAAGCATCCAGGTTCTATGGACATAGTACTCGTGCTTGGAAAAGATGACAAAAAATCGGCTATTAAATTACCGTTTAGAGTCGATGAAAGTAACGCCCTACAAGCTGAACTACTACAAATACTCGGCGAAGACTACGTAACAATCAAGTAACGAGGCTATGCTACAATAAAAAGCATGAGCGATATACGCAGTAAGAATACGCAGTATGGTTTTACGATTGTAGAACTTTTGATTGTTATTGTTGTTATTGCAATATTAGCAGCCATCTCGATTGTAGCCTACAACGGAGTGCAGAATCGCGCCGAAGCTTCGAAAACATCGTCAGCGATAGGTGCATACAAAAAAGCACTACAACTTTATAAAATCGACGAAGGTGTCTATCCAGTTACAGGGGCCATGTGCCTAGGTGAAGATTATCCTGCATTTTCTGGTCAATCAGTCCCTGCTTGTCGATACTCAGGGTCTATCATAGGTGCCGCCGGGAACTCTGGGGCTAGAAACTTACTTAAGCCGTATCTTGGTGGGACTCTGCCAATGCCTAGTATAAAGACAATTACATCCGGGTCTAACGATTTTATAGGAGGGCATTTTTATGGTAGCGCTTACAACTATACATTGGATGGTAATCCGGTTGTTACGATTGAGTATTATATCAACGGGGACACGTGTCCTGTAGGGCCGGTTTACAATGCGACGGCACCAAACTTCACATCACCTCCCGTTGCACGAAGCTCCAGTCTGGGGACCGGAGGCTCGGTTTCCCGCTGCTACGTGCTATTACCTCAATAATCGGCTAGCCGCAGCGCGTACAATGCAATCCCACACGCAACGGATACGTTAAACGATTCTTTTTTTCCATGCATCGGGATCTCTAAGGTTTTCTCGCAGAGATCTACGTACTTTTGCTCTATTCCATTAACTTCTTCCCCTAAAAGCAGTGCAATGTCCGTATCGGGCTTATAGTCCTGCAAGGCTGTGCTTGATGAAGACTGTTCCAATGCTATCAGCGGCAATGTATTTGCATCTAGCCACGTTTCTAGCAGGTCGTATTGCTCGAACGGCACCATGGCTTCAGCACCGAGTGCCGTTTTGTGGATTTGTTTAGTTATTTTCTGTGAAATATGTGGCAGCCGGCTATCAACAGCTAATGTAGGGTAAGGCGTGTAACCAGAAATGATAATCTTCCGTACACCAAAACCTTCCGCTGTACGGAATATCGACCCGACGTTGTGCGTCGAGCGTATATTGTGGAGTATTAACGTTATTTGGGGCATCACTACAGTATATCTCGAAGATAGTGCTATGAGCAAAGCGAATGAGGCGCAGCCGAGCTTTAGAGGTGGGTAGTATAATTTTGAATTGATTTCAAAATATACTGGGAGGACGAGTATTCCCTCCAATGTTCACCACTATAAAAAACATGAGCTTTTTGCTATACTACCACCACATGAACGAAGAAAAAATTCAGGCTCAGCGACGAGAACACGATGAGGGGGCTACGAAGCAACGATCGGCTATCCTAGGTGTCCAGTATTTAGATACTCGCGGTATAGAAGAAGGATTGCCTCTTGTTGTAGGTAGCATCGAAGTTCCTGAAATGTACAAAATGCATATCGTTCCGTTGAAGGCCGGTGCTGAGAATGAGCCATATCAATTTGGAATTACAACCCAGACCCCTCAATCTATCGTGCAAACAATGACTCGTGAGTACAATGACCGTGGCGACAGCATTCGCTTCCTAATGATTAGTGGCTCTGGATTTAAAGCTTTTATGAATCGCTATGATCCGCCAAAGGTGACTATCTACGACGATATCGAAATCGCTAAAGAGGGCGATAGCACAACGATGTCGTCCGTCAGTAAAACGTTGAATTCTGTTGGAACCGACCAAGTATTCGACTTCTTGATTGACCAGGCCGACAAGCTCGGCGCCAGTGATATACATATTGAAAATCAACGAGCGGTTATTCGTATCCGTATGCGAGTGGATGGTGCATTACATGCTGTAGCAGATCTTGAAAAAGAACGGTATCGCGTAATCATGGGTGCGCTTGGTTCGAGAGCAAATATATCGATTGCATCGACCGACCCTCAGTCTGGACATATGCAAAAGGATATTACCCGTGACGGAGCAACGCACTTGTTGAACATCCGTATAGAAACGGTGCCGACGATGTATGGCCAGGACGCAGTCCTGCGATTGTTTAATTTCGACGAGAGCTTATTGCAACTCGACAGGCTCAATATACCGGCAAAACAACGGCATGAAATCGATGAAGTGATTTCTCACCCTCGTGGCATGGTGCTGATGGTTGGTCCAACTGGTAGTGGTAAGTCGACGACGCTGTATAGTATGCTGAATGCACTCAATACCAGTGATAAGAAGCTTATTACTCTCGAAGACCCTATAGAATACGGCTTGACCGGTATCTCCCAGATACCTATCAATACAACTGGTGGGCAGAATTTTGCCGATGGACTGCGCAGTGTACTCCGGCTTGACCCAGACGTGGTAATGGTTGGAGAGATCCGCGACAAAGACACTGCAAAGACTGCCATACAGGCATCTATTACAGGTCACTTAGTGCTTTCTAGCTTCCATGCAAACACAACATCTGCGGCGTTTAGTCGTATGATCGACTTGATTGGTCAAAACCCTATCTTTAGCTCTGCAATACGATTGGTGATAGCGCAGCGGCTTGTCAGGCGACTTGTCGACGAGACGAAAGAAGAATACGAACCAGATGAGTCTACTAAGCGTTGGGTGCAGCAGGCACTCGAAGGTATTGCTGATGATATCGAGAAACCAGATCTCAATACATTTAAGTTATGGCGACCGGTTTCGACCGACGATGCACCATTTGGCTACAAAGGTCGCGTCGTTATCATGGAGCAGATGGTCGTGGGCGAGAACATCCAAAAATTCCTTCGTGGTGACGTTGCCGACGTTCATTCTGAGCTGATCGAAGCTGAAGCTAAAAAAGGCGGTATGCTGACATTACTGCAGGTGGGTATCTTGGCTGCACTCCGTGGTGAAACAACGCTCGAAGAGATAAATCGCGTTATTTAGGTGAGATATATACCTCTTTTCAAGTGTATAGATACATGCTATAATTCATTATTGATTGTCAATATAAAGTAAGGTAACTAAACAGATGAGTTTTGCATTAATCCAGAAAGTAAACGACGCGCAGAAAAAGTCTGCAGTTGTTGACGTACGAAGCGGCGACACAGTACGTGTTCACCAAAAAATTAAAGAAGGCGCAAAAGAGCGTGTCCAGATCTTTGAAGGTGTTGTTATACGAACCGGGAACAAAAAATCCCACACATCACGTATCACTGTGCGTAAAATCGCGAGTGGTGTTGGTGTCGAGAAAAGTTTCTTGCTACACAGCCCCCTAGTGTTGAAGGTAGAAGTTGTACGCCGTTCAAAAGTACGTCGAAACTACCTCAGTTTCCTCCGCCAGCGATCAGGTAAGAGTGCTCGCCTTACTTCTATTAACTTCGATCGTGAAGCAGTAAACAACGTTCACGACGTAGCTGCAGAAAAAGAAGAAGAAGAACTGAAAGAAAAAGTAGCTGAAGCTGCAGAAGCTGATGCAGAGAAAAAAGCAGAAGCTGACAAGGCTCTCGAAGCAAAGCAAGACGCTGTCGAAGAATCACACAAAAAAAACGAAGCGTAATCTTTTTACTCACTTCTAGAAAACCCGGTTGTATGCCGGGTTTTTGGTATAGTATGAACATATGTCGAAAATATTAGGTATAGATGAAGTAGGGCGTGGCCCGTGGGCTGGGCCCCTCGTTGTCGGTGCATGTGTCCTCAACGGTGCATCTATAGATGGCCTAACCGATAGCAAGAAATTATCAAAAAAGAAACTAGCTGAATATAATAAATTGATTCTCGCCAGTTCAGCTGCTGTAGGCCTGGGATGGGTACCAGCAAACGAACTTGACCTAATAGGTATGTCAGCTAGCCTCGTGCTGGCTACGAAGCGAGCGGTAGAGCAAATCACTGTACCGTATCATGAAATAATCATCGATGGCACCATCAATTTTCTAGCTGGAACTTCTAAAGAATCGTATGTTACGACACTTAAGAAAGCAGACCTTTTGATATCGAGTGTCAGCGCTGCTTCGATCGTCGCGAAAGTCGCCCGAGATACGTATATGGAACAACAAGATGACTTATACCCGGAGTATGGCTTTAAAAGCCATGTAGGGTATGGCACAGCACGGCATCGGGCAGCAATAGATGCTCACGGAGTGACGCCGCTACATCGTCTGAGTTTTGCTCCCTTAAAGAAGTACGCGAGTCACGTAGAAAAAAAAGATATTTCACGGCAGAACCCTACATCAGTGTCTATTGGGAATAGTGGTGAAGATACGGCAACTGCATGGCTGGATGCGAATGGGTATGTTGTTATAGATAGAAACTGGAAAACGAAGATGTGCGAGATTGACATCGTCGCATCAAAAGACGATTGTCTGTATTTCGTAGAGGTAAAACACCGCAAAAATGGAGAGCAGGGTGGTGGAGTGGCCGCAGTGACGCCACAGAAAGTAACCAAGATGGCATTCGCCGCCAAAGTCTACTCTACGTATAAAAAGCTGTTCGATACCGACATGAAACTAGCTGTCATTGCAACTCATTCGCACCCTGCTGTGTTCGAAGAATATTTAGAGATCGAGTAACGCAGATCGGACTGTCGGACCATCACGGTCAATGAGCTCGATTCTTGCTGAAATCTCGGTAATTCCAATGGAAACAACACGTTTAAGTGCTGGAATTTCGAGCATAGGCGTAAAAAAGTCTTTGTACTCCTGGAGTAACGTCGTATCGGACAAGCCGCTAGCCGCGTATCGTGGAAAATCGTCGAAGCTTTTATCTCCGCCAAATGTTTCTTCGATCCATTGCCAGTTATCTTTCATCCACTGCCACGCAATAGCCTTGCTATCACGACCTCGCATAAGGTACGCAAACCATCTGAAAACGTCTTGGTTTCGAATAACTGAGGTATCTTTCATCGCATCGAGTAATTTCCGAACCGTCTCGGGGTTTTTTGAACTCGTGAGACCTGCGCAAATATCAGATTTTAGCTCAGTAGATGTTGTTGACGCGTATGTTTTTAGGAGCGAAGAAATCAGTTCGTTCGTTTCATGATGCCGAACCTTACTGCTGATTATCAGACCTCTTATTTCCGGATCGATATCGTTATACTCTGTCGAGTCAAATATGATATTTGCACGTTCGAGCGCTTCGAAGTCCTCACCGTACAGTGTCATACCAAGAATAGTTGAACGAAGTTTCGTATCGGTTTCGGGCTCATCGTCTCGCTGATACCACCCTAATCGTTCGTATTGGGTATGGGCCATTGCGGCAGATAGTCCCCGGAGGGCTTGCTCAGATGCCGTATCGTGCTCAACAAACTTTTTCAACTCACCGATGCTAATGCCTATAATATCCCACACTGCTTCAATGTCTTCGTTTTTGTATGTTGCAAGCATTGCAATCAGTTCGGTACTGTTGATGATGCCGCCACGAGCAAGCATCGTTTGTTCGTGCAGTAACTGTAGACGATCGATTGGTTCAGAACCAGAAAGATCTTTAAGGATTCGCGCAAGGTGGTCGTGAGAGTAGTGTGTCAAAAAATGGGCAGAATCTCCAACATTAAATCGAATGGAACCCGGAATAGTCATCGAAAGCTGCTTGTCGGACAGTATTGATTCATCGATCGTTGCGCTAGGAACCAGCGGTATTGGCCATAGCTTTTCGGAGGCTTCTTTCTCTCCAACAAAGAACTGTTCTTGCGAAAGTGAATCTTCGTTGACGTGCAGGACGGGGAAGCCACTTTGCATGATCCATGGATTCATAAACGCAGATATATCTTGGCCGCTTGATTGTGATAATTCTCGCCACAGGTCTTCGCCTTCGGTGTTTTGGTATGCATGTTTCTTGAAATACGTTTTTAGACCTGCTTGGAACGCCTCATGCCCAATATGGTGCTGGAGCATCCTCAGTAAGCGGCTGCCTTTTGCGTAGACGATTGCTCCGTCAAACAGTGTGCTGATTTCGTCTGGATGATGTACCTCTACTTGCACTGCCTGCACACCCTTAAGGGCATCTCGACGCAGCGACATAATACTTTCTTGGGAAGAAAAGTCGAGCCATATATTCCATTCTGGGTGTAGCGCGTCGATGGCAATGTATTCCATGAGGTTTGCAAAACTTTCGTTTAGCCATAGATTGTTCCACCACTTCATAGTTACTAAATTACCAAACCACTGGTGGGAAAGTTCGTGACAGACAACCATAGCAATATATCGTTTTGCAGACACGCTGGTATCGTTGGGGTGTGCGAGTAGGGTAGATTCTCGGTATGTAATAAGCCCCCAGTTTTCCATCGCGCCACTTGAAAAGTCGGGAAGTGCAACATGATCGCACTTTGGGAGCGGATAATCTATGCCGTAATAATCATTGTAGAATTCAGTTGCTCGAACCGCTATATCGAGTGCAAAGTCCATACCCGCGGCATCTTGAGCGGGTGTTGACCATACATTGATTTCAACCCCACCGGCAGTTGTTGCCGTTTTTTTGTGCATCTCGCCCACGACAAACGCAAGTAGGTAGCTGCTCATGCGTGGAGAGGTTTCGAATTGGGTTACCAGCACGTCGGCTTCTTCGCGCTGCACCTTGACTGGCATATTGCCAAGTACTGCTATATTTTTTTCTGTACTCAGGGTTACATCGAAGGTAGCTTTGGCCTCCGGCTCATCTATACAGGGAAACACTTCTCTGGCATGGTGACTTTCAAATTGAGTGGCAAGCAGTTCTTTTTTGATACCATCGTGTTCGAAGTAGCAAGGGTAAAGACCATGCATCTGGTCAGAAATTGTACCGCTGAATCCAATAACGACGATGTGTTCACCGTGAACGAGATCGTCACGGGTGAGTGTCAGCTCGTCGTTGTCACCCATCGCAAACATTGTCGCATGGCCATCGACTGTCGCCGTCTCAATGGTAAGTTCTTTGGCATGAACGGTGATTGTTTTGTCCTGGAGTGCGCTACCATTCAATGTCACCACGCCAGAAAAGGTTCGTTTTTCTCGCTCGAGAGTAAGCGAGAGGTCGTAGTGAGTTGGTATAAAATTATCAATAAGTCTGGATACTGTTTGCATATATCCATTATACTACGTGAGATGAGACGAACTCGCCGAATCCGGATAATTACAACGCTTTTAATTGCTATCTTTGTGATTGCTTTTCCTGTCAGCCAAACTATCACGATGCCATCTACAACTCCAGTGCATACGACCGAGCAAATGAAAGCAACGACAGTAAAGTTAGACAGGCTTGAAGTCAAGGGACGAGCCCCAAAGAATGGCTATGCGCGTGCACAATTTGGTGATGGCTGGCGCAAGACGAGTGGCTGCGATACTAGGAATATCATACTTGCGAGAGATCTCGGGGGTATTCGAGTCGGGGATGATTGTACTGTGCTGTTCGGAACACTCAAAGACCCATACACAGGAATGACGATAGATTTCAAACGAGGGGCACGATCGAGTGCCGAGGTGCAGATCGACCATGTCGTTGCACTTTCGAATGCCTGGCAAACTGGTGCACAACAATTAGACGTTGCCGTGCGCGAGGACTTCGCCAATGATCCTTTAAATCTTTTGGCGGTAGACGGAAGCGCAAACCAGCAAAAATCCGATGGAGATGCGGCAACCTGGCTTCCTCCAAACAAATCGTTTAGGTGTCAATACGTGACTCGGCAAGTCGACGTGAAAGCCAAGTACTCATTGTGGGTAACTAACGCTGAGAAGGCGATGATTGCTCGGATTTTAGGCACGTGTAGCTAACCGCTACTATTTACCCATCATTCGATCGTTCCTGGTTTTAATTGTCTTGCGGTGAAGTATACCGCGTATAATAGGAGTACATAAGGAGGTATATATGAAACGTACTAATTTTGAAGGATTGAACGCACTGTTTTTTAACGCAACACTCAAAAAGTCCCCAGAGCTTAGTCATACTGACGGATTGATCAAAGCTAGCATGAGGCTGATGGAGCACAATGGAGTACAGACTGAATTAATACGAGTGATCGATCAGGGCATCGCCACTGGGGTCCAGCCAGACATGACGGAGCATGGCTGGGACAAAGATGGCTGGCCTGCGCTATACGAGAAGCTAAAAAGAGCCGATATCGTAGTATTTGGTGGTCCGATTTGGCTTGGCGACAACAGCTCACAAATGAAGCTGATAATTGAGCGATTGTATAGTAATTCAGCGGATGTAAATGATAAAGGCCAAAATATATACTACGGTAAAACCGGCGGATGCCTCATAACCGGCAACGAAGACGGCGTGAAGCACTGTGCTATGAACATTTTGTATAGCTTGCAACACGTGGGGTTCACTATTCCTCCGCAGGCCGATGCTGGCTGGATTGGTCCTATTGGTCCTGGCCCAAGTTACCTCGACAAAGGGTCCGGCGGCCCAGAGACTGACTTTACCAACAAGAACCTGACGTTCATGACGTACAACCTGATGCATATGGCGAAACTTTTGAAAGACAATTCCGGCGTTACCGCGAAAGGCAACGTGCCAGCTGAATGGAACGACGGGAACCACTTTGGATTTGAGAATCCGGAGTATCGATGAGTGTTGTATTTGAACAATTATTATGCTATAGTATAGATATATGAAATACATTGAAAGTTTACGCGAACAAGGTATCTTAGAAGAAAGAAGTGTAAGGGAGAAACGAAGAGATGATGGTAACCGGGTATGGCCACAGGTCGCTCTACTGGTAGGCGGAATTGCACTTTCAATAGGAATTGCGACATCTGGAAAAGATGAAGCAAGATTCGAACTCCCAGAGCCAGGCATTAACAATGGGAACACTTCAGATATTGATCAGTTACTTGAGCCATAGTTCGTCTGACTTGATTCTTGAAAGAAAGTAGATTATTATAATGAAAGTACATTCCGGCCGAACAAGGTCGGAATTTTTCATAGAAAGGATTAATGTACATGGATGATTTAAATGTAAAACAACTCTCACTCGCAGTACGAACAATTGCTGAGGAGAAAAACCTTCCTGAAGACACAGTCATGGAAGTTATTGAGCAAGCAATCGCGGCAGCATGGCGCCGGGACAACGGTGAGCGTGACCAAGAAGTACGGGCTACGCTGAATACAAACGACGGAACAGCAATGGTATATGTTGGGCGTGAAGTGGTAGACGAAGTAGGGTCTGACGCACACGAGATATCGCTCGAAGATGCAAAGAAGCAAAAGAAAGATGCAGAACTTGGCGATTTGATTGAAGAATCTCACGAAGTACTGTCATTTGGTCGCGTTGCTGCTCAGACGGCGAAGCAAGTTGTGTTGCAGCGTCTTCGCGAAGCTGAACGAGAAGTAGTACTTGCAGAGTACGAAGACAAAATCGGTACCATCGTGAACGGTACTGTCCAGCGTGTCGAGCCACGAGTTGTGCGCGTCGAACTCGGAAAAGCTATCGGAATCATTCCTCAGAGTGAACAGATCCAAGGTGAATTTTATTCTATAGGTAGCCGTCTAAAAGTCTATATTAAAGACATCGAACGAGACAATCGCGGTCCCCAACTTATTCTGAGTCGTGGGAACGAAGCTTTTATCGAACACCTATTCCACCAAGAAGTACCTGAAATGGAAACCGGTGCCGTTGAAATTAAGAAGATAGCCCGTGAAGCAGGTCGACGAACAAAGATTGCCGTACATTCTACGGTTCCTGGTGTTGACCCAGTCGGTACGTTTGTCGGTGGGCACGGAACTCGTGTGCAGGCAGTCATGAACGAAGTGGGCGATCAGGAAAAGATCGACATCATCACGTACAAAGAAGATCCAACTGAATTCATCGTTGAGGCTCTTTCTCCTGCAGAGATTGCAAAAGTAGAAATCAACGAACAAGCGAAGACTGCTATTGTATATGTCAACGAAGATCAACAGTCGATTGCTATTGGGCGCGGCGGTCAAAACGTTCGTCTCGCTGGTCAACTGACAGGCTACGAACTAAACATCGAAACAGCAACTGCTGCGAAGCCGGCGGAAGCAAAGCCACGTAAGAATATCGAAGACAGCTTGCTCAGTGCCGTTGAAGAATCTTCAGAAGAAGTATAGATAAATAATCATATAAAAAATTAGCACTCTCTTGACCCGAGTGCTAATTTTTATGTATACTGGGTATAGTAAGTTATAAAAAGCTTGCGTCTTTTAAACGGAGGATTGATAATAGATTTATGGCAGATGATTTCGCTGAATTCGTATCGCATCTGACAGACAATGCGAGAACAAGCTTGCACCAGGCAAATGCTATTGCTCGTGGGTATGGAAGTGCATATATAGGAACGGAACATTTACTCCTCGGTGTATTAGCGCAGGGCTCGTCTGTGGGCGCAAAAATACTAGCAGACGTGAGCATAACACTCGATAGAGCTGAGCTCGCACTCAACCTCACTCCTAAAACAATACTGATAGGCACCGGTAGTACCGGCATGAGTGAAACCGCTAAACTGACACTTAAAATGGCGTGGGAAATGGCTCAGGAATTCCACCAAGACTTTCTTGGTACTGAGCATATCGTATACAGCATACTTTCACAGAAAAATGCGCGAGCAACCGTATTACTGCGCGACATGGGCGTGAATCTCGATGGCTTGAAGTCTGAGCTCGAAGAATTCCTTGATAAACAGCAAGAGCACTCGGAACAAATCGACGTATCCGACAAGCAACAGAAACGACGTGGCAAAGGTGGTGCACTCGACACATTTGGCACAGATCTTACGTCAAAAGCTCGTGCGGGTGAACTAGACCCGGTAATCGGTCGTGATCAAGAACAAGAGCGAATGGTGACGATACTGATGCGACGTACCAAGAACAACCCAGTGCTTATTGGTGAACCTGGTGTGGGTAAGACGGCTATAGTTGAAGGTCTGGCGCAGAAAATTGCCAGCGAAGACGTTCCAGACTCATTGCTCGACAAGCGAGTGGTTCAGCTCGATCTCGCATCGATGATTGCCGGTACAAAATACCGTGGAGAATTCGAAGAACGACTAAAAAAGGTTATGAACGAATTGACGCAACAAAAAAACATTATTGTATTTATAGATGAGTTGCACCTTCTTGTCGGAGCTGGTGCTGCCGAAGGTGCACTCGATGCAGCAAATATGCTAAAACCGGCGCTCGCACGTGGAGAATTGCACCTGATCGGCGCAACAACACTCGATGAGTACCGGAAACATATCGAACCGGATTCGGCCCTTGAACGCCGCTTTCAGTCTATTCTTGTGAAGGAACCAAACCTGAAAGATACCTATAAGATTTTAAAGGGACTTAAGTCTCATTACGAAAAGCATCATAGTGTTGAAATGAGCGACGAAGTACTCGAAGATGCACTATTTATGGCGGATAGGTACGTCTCTGACCGCTTTATGCCAGACAAAGCTATCGATGTTATAGACGAAGCTGCGGCTAGGCTCCGTGCTCTGAAAGGCAAACAGCCATCGCAAACACGCGACTACAAAAAACAGCTCGCAAATCTAAATGAAAAGATGGAAGAGTCGGTTGTTGCTGAAGACTACGAACGCGCGGCGCTATACAAAACACGTCTTTCCCAGATCCAAAAATCCCTTGATGAACTGACTGAGAAGCAAAGCAAAAAGACGCCGGCGAAACTGAGTAGCGAAGACATTGCTCATGCAATTGCCGTAATGACAGGCATACCGGTAAAGCGGGTCCGAAAGTCCGAAGCTGCAACGCTGCGAAAATTAGAAAAACACATAGGGAAGCATATTATCGGTCAAGACGAAGCTGTCGAGAAAGTTGCACGAGCGGTGCGTCGAAGTCGAAGCGGTGTTGCAAGCCAAAAACGTCCGATTGGTTCATTTGTATTCATGGGTCCAACTGGCGTTGGTAAAACAGAGCTGGCCAAAGTGCTCGCGCGTGAAGTGTTTGGTAGTGAAGACTCCCTCATCAAGATCGATATGAGTGAGTTTAGCGAGAAACATAACACCTCGCGACTTGTTGGTGCTCCGGCAGGATATGTAGGCTACGAAGACGGTGGTCAGCTGACTGATAAAATTCGACGGCAGCCGTATAGTGTCGTGCTATTTGACGAAATAGAAAAAGCGCATCCTGACGTGTTCCAACTCATGCTGCAATTACTCGAAGACGGGACGGTTACCGATGCAAGGGGACGCTCAGTAGATTTTAGTAATACGATCATCATTCTTACCAGCAATGTTGGCGCAGATGAAATGATGAAGGAGTCATCACTAGGATTCCACGTAAGTTCTCAAAAAGACAGAGACCATCTCGATGAAGTGCATGCCAAAAACGCACGATCAACTAAGAAAGCACTTGAAAAAATCATGAAGCCAGAGCTCATCAATCGCTTCGATAGCCTGGTGACGTTTAGAGCGCTCACGAAACGCGAGATCAAAAAGATTTTTGATGCATTACTGAACGAACTGATTGACCGTATGGCAAAAAAAGGTATAGGTTTGAGTATCTCTACAAAAGTGAAGAACCATATTATCTCAGTCGGGTACGACGAAAAGTATGGTGCACGGCCGCTTCGCAGAGCGATACAAGACGAGCTTGAGCATCCATTGGCCGAAGGAATCCTGGACGGAAAATTTGATAAAGGTGACGTCGTTGTCGCTGATATAAAAGATAAAAAGGTGGTAGTACATGTCGTCGCAGAAGTCGCTCACGCGTAGAGTAGTAGGGTTGGTACTATTTGTAGGGATAGGCCTAGCGAGCGGTTATGTGGCGCTTAACTATCGTCAGCCGATTATCGACAACGTCAAAGCGTATAACTATCAGCCATCGAGTGATGTGTCTTCGCTGCGGGATGATCTGCAGCTTACCGAGAAAGGCTTGCTCTACTTTGACGCGAGCGAAACAGTCTTGCAAACGTCTGAGCCATTCAATGAAAGCTGCCAGCAACAAAAAGAAACCAAGAACCCTATACTCGGTTGCTACTACTTGCAAAAGATATATGTATTTAACATTGATAACGAAAAGTTAAACGGTATAGAGCAGACAACCGCTGCACATGAAGTGCTCCATGCCGCGTATGAGCGACTTTCGTCAGGTGAACGGAATTCTGTTGATAAAGAGCTAAAACGTGTCTATGAGTCGGTACGAAACAAAGATCTCGAGGAGCGTATGGCGTACTACGAGAAGACTGAACCCGGGCAAGAAATGAATGAGTTGCATTCAATCCTGGCGACTGAGTTCAAGACACTAAGTCCTGAGCTAGAAGCGCATTATAAACAATATTTTAAGAACCGGGGTGCAGTTGTGGCGTTTTACGAAAAGTACAATACAGCCTTCACTTCAGTATTGACTAAATCTGACAAGCTCCTCGAAGCCATAGATAGTACTATCACACGAATCAATGCTAGTATAAAAAAATACAATGCCGATCGAAAATCGTTTGAATCCGCTATATCAGCATATCAATCTCGAACCTATACCTCCCAAGTCGAGTCGAACCGTGATTTTAATGCGCTCAAGGCTCGTGAAAATGAGTTGAACGCGCGAACCGCTACTATCAATGCGTCTATCAACGAGGTAAATCGACTTAAAAAAGAACGAAATACGTTGATCGGCGAATACAATGAACTCAACATGAGCATCAACAGCTCCGCCAAACCAACTCCCTCATTGTAATGAGTGTATACTTAATAGAATGGTAAAATCTCGTACACAATTTATCTGTCAGAAATGTGGCGCTTCGTATACAAAATGGACGGGTAAGTGCGAGAACTGCGGCGAATGGAATAGTCTCGTTGAACAAGCGCCTACTAGCGCTGGTGCTTCGGCTGTCGCTCGTAGCCAAAACCGAGGCAAGGTATTAACTGCCCAGACAATGAGATCGATCGAAAATGATACGAAGTTCAACCGAATTTCGAGTGGGATAAAGGATTTCGATGATGTACTTGGCGGCGGTATACTCCCCGGAGGAGTCATGCTGCTCGCAGGCCAGCCAGGAATAGGAAAAAGTACCTTGTTGCTACAAATTGCGGCGTATGTTGCGAAGACTGAAGCAGTATTGTACGTAAGCGGCGAAGAGAGCGCACATCAAGTAAAATTGCGGGCAATTCGACTTGGGGCTGATACTAACGATAATCTTGAGTTTGTGTCGAGTACGAGTGCCGACGATATCGCTGCGACTATCAAGACTGGTACGCATAAACTGGTGATTATAGATTCGATTCAAACATTGAGTCTTGAAGAAATTTCGAGTGCACCCGGTACAGTTAGCCAGATCACAAATTCATCAAACGTAGTAATACGAGCGTCGAAAGCTGCCGGAGCTGCCGTGATGCTAGTGGGTCATGTGACAAAAGAAGGAAGCATCGCAGGACCTAAAGTGCTCGAACACTTAGTCGATGTAGTGTTGCAATTTGAAGGCGATAGGTACGGCGGGTTCAAGATGGTTCGGGCGGTAAAAAATAGGTATGGATCGACGGCTGAGGTTGCAATATTTGAGATGAGCGAAGAAGGCCTGCAAGTGGTTGAGAATCCATCCGCTTCACTCCTGGCCGAGCGCCAGGATGGAGATGGGTCGGTCGTTCTGGCTACTATGGAGGGTACCAGGCCGCTCCTCGTCGAGATACAAGCACTTGTAAATACGACCAGTTTCGGCTATCCTAAACGTACAGCCAGTGGGTTTGATTTAAATCGACTTAACTTACTCGTAGCAGTGCTCGAACGACGAACAAAATTAAAATTATCAGATAAAGATATATATATAAACGTCGTTGGTGGGTTGAAACTTGTTGATCCCGCGGCCGATCTTGCGATATGTATGGCGATTGCCAGCGCAGCAGCAGAACGTCAACTCAGTCAGGATACAGTCGTATTTGGCGAAGTAGGCCTAGGTGGTGAAGTACGATCCGCTTCTCACGCAGCTCGTCGTATCGCAGAAGCTGAAAAGTTAGGTTTCAAGCTAGCCTTAGCCCCAAAAGGCTCACAAAAGACATCATTTATAAAAAATATTAGTAATCTTCGCACCGCGCTTATTGATTACTTAAACTAAAAAGGAAATACTATGGAAGAAAAAATATATTATGCAGTTGTAGCACTGCAAATCGAGTTACTAGTTATCGCACTTATTGTGCTATTACCAAAAATGAAACTGAATGCACGGAAGATGAAGAATCCCTGTTTCGTTGATACATCGGTACTTATCGATGGCAGAATCAGCCATGCAGCCGGTTCTGGATTTATCCCCCGGAACCTCGTTATACCAAAAAGCGTGCTAGCAGAGCTGCAATTTCTCGCGGATGGATCTGACTCGGAAAAACGCACAAGAGCACGACACGGGCTAGATGTCGCCAACGACCTCCAGAGTATGGCACACGTAAATGTTACGATCATGGACGATGGAGAGGCTAAGAAAGGCGTTGACGAGCAGCTTATCATACTGGCAAAGAAGCACAACGGCACTATTTGTACGATAGACTACAACCTGAACAAAGTAGCTACCGTCGAAGGAGTACGAGTACTGAATATCAATGAACTTGCAAAAGAGCTACGCATGGATTATTTGCCCGGTGAACGAATTACGCTCGCTATCGCCCAAAAAGGTAACGATGCAGGTCAGGGGGTTGGGTATCTTGCCGACGGCACGATGGTAGTAGTAGAAAAAGCTCAGTCCGACCTCAATAGCGAAGTCGAGATAGAATTTATCCGCAGTATTCAGACTGCAGCAGGAAGAATGTTATTTGCAAAAAAAGTCGGCTCAACGCAGGATAGTCGGCATAAGACGCAGGATAAGCCTGCTGCTACTGGTGCTAGAGAAAGTAACCAAGCTGGCAACAAGCCATCTTCGGCGAAACCATACGGCCGACGAAAATCAAAAGCTCAGCAATCAGAAGACTCGTTGATTCGTCTCGCTAACGATCAGTAGGGAAGCCCTACTGATCGTCCTTTTTTGGCTTTGGATCTGGTTGAGGCTGCGGATCAACTGGTTTTTTATCAACCTTGAATGTACTGGAGCCTGTGCCGCTGTAGAATCCGGCGTCCTTCACCACAACAGTCACTGTTGAATCCTTCTTGAAGTCATACGGCACCTTATACACGCCGCCGCGGCTTAAGTTTGGTGAAGCTACCGTGGTACCATTTACTTTAACATCCATTGAGTCTAGTGAAAACGTTCCTTTAGATACTCGTACTGTGATGAGACTGTCTGTGAGGGTAATTGCTGCAGATGGGGAGACATCATCACATTTGTGTCTGTCGTCTTCCTCTGTGGCATTATACCCGTCTGGTGCTATGAAAATTGCTTTCTTAGAAACAGGGTCTGTCATCTTTCGTACCCCTATTTCGATACGTGCTGCATCAGGCGTACACTCGGTAGCTCTCTTTTTAGAGAGTTTATCAAACGTTAATTTCGCATTGCTAATCGCTTGTTTTTTGTCGTAGTACGAGGGAAATAGCTCGCCATTTATTGTCTGTATGCCTTTTGGTTGCGTAAACCATTCACCGACCTTTGCTATTTTCTGTTTCTGGTATCTTTGGGTGGCGAAGGTGAGCACCGGGTCAAGGATCTGAGCAGGAATAGATGAGTTGTTGGTGTTTAGCGGTCGAATATCTGGGTTACCGAGCCATACAGTCATGGAAAGTGAGGGAGTATAGCCAACTGTCCAGAGATCTTTGGCCTGTCCGCCGATGTCGGAGGTCCCGGTCTTTATAGCTGTTTTAATATTTGCATTCTCGAGATTAGGCACGATACTGCGACCAAATAATTTGCTACGTTCGTCTGTGTCGGCGAGTATGTCTGCAACTATATATGCAGCCTGAGGATCAATAATCCGCTTCTTTTCATCTTTGTTTTTTACAAGCACCTCGCCTGAGTTATTCGTGACTTTTAGTATACTGATTTGTGGTTTATATACTCCGAGCCTACCAAGTGACGCAAGCGCATTGGTGTGGTCTGTCATCCTTGTACCGCATCCACCGATAGCAGACGCAGGCCCTGCTTGTTTCTCTGCCCCCTGCGTACAATAGAAGGTTTCGCCAAGCTTTCGTATCGTTTGCAAAGTCGGATTCACGCCAGCTGTCAGCATGGCTTTGATGGCAGGAATGTTACGTGAAGTTGCCAGGCTAGTACGGATATCTATGTTCCCTTTGAACCCACCATCGGCATTTCTTGGTTTATATCCTTGGTATTCTGGGAATGTCGTTGGAACATCTTGCAATATCGATCCGCTGCCAAAGTTTTGTTTGTTGTCCCCTTGGTTTTGAAATAAGTTTGCGTATACAAGCGGTTTTATAGATGACCCCGGCTGTATAAACGCGGTTGCTGCGTTGTCTTGACCGTAGCCAGGATGTTTGAAGTCACGGCTCCCGGCCAATGCGATGATCTCTCCAGTTCTGACATCTTCGACGGTACTGGCGCCGTTGCTAAACCCGCCTACTTCAGCTTGGCCTGACTTAAATAAAGTACTGATCTCTTTCTCAAGTTTATCTTGAACGCTTATGTCGAGTGTCGTTTTGATAGTCAATCCACCACGACCTACAACGGCTTTACCGAGTTTTGCCTCTAACTCTCCACGGACCATTTGAACGAAATGCGGGGCTTTGATGTTTTTGAACTGATCGGCTTCGGGTTTAAGCTTGTCGAGCACGTCTACCTTGATTGCATCATCACGTTGTTTTGTGGTAATAAATTGTTGGTCGGCCATACTTTTAAGTACCTTATGTTGTCGGTCGATAAGGGATTTGTTGCCAGCTGTGTTGTATGGGTTGTACAGACCTGGTTGGTTTGGGATTGCGGCTAGTAGTGCTGACTGGGCAAGGTTGAGTTTCTTTGCTGACGTGTTGAAGTAAGTTTTTGCGGCAGATTCAACACCATTTCTTCGTCCACCGTACGGTGACTCATTTAAGTACAATTCTAAAATTTTGTCCTTTTCATACATACGTTCAACTTCGATGGAAAGGATTATTTCTTTGATTTTTCTTGGTACACCATCGAACCCACGTTTCTGGGCTTCATCTGCAAAGAATACTTGTTTGACTAGTTGTTGCGTCAAGGTGGAGCCGCCTTGCACACTATCGCCTTGTGAATTGTTGATTGCAGCACGGGCGAGTCCGGTGACACTAATGCCGCCGTGATCGTAAAACTCTTTATCCTCGATAGCTATAGTCGCTTGCTTCATGTAGTCTGAGATATCTTCGTCCGCAACACTAATAAGGTAGTTTCCATTGCCTTTGTCTTCCCATAGTAACTTGTCGTTACGATCGTAATAACGAGACACTGTTGTTTGTACTCGCTTGGCAAGTTCGCTCGGTCGAATCTGGTCGAGGTCTTTTCGGTAGTATGCAAAGAGAGCACCTGCAGACAACACAACCAGTAGTACCCCAACGCCAGCAACTTTTAATCCCAAAAATAGGCCACGTTTACTAAATATGTATCCGAATACTCTTTTAGGGTGCATACGGTGTATGATTCGTCTCACTGGATGTTTCGGTAAGCTCGCAAGATATTCTGCGCGTTTACGTGACGTCGTGTCTCGTTTTGTCTTGCGTTTGTGTACAAGATTAGAATAGACATTCATTCGTTTGCCGGATGATTTTTTCGCCACGTGTAGAAATTCCCCTAGATTAAACTATTTGTCCTATTATACCACTAAACTTTCGTTAGTTATGCTTAGTTTTTTGCTATACTACCACTATGACTTTATCTGAAGAACTAAGCTGGCGAGGCTTCGTAAACCAAACGACATTACCAACCATTGAATCCATAAATGAACCACGTACTTTTTACTGGGGAGTTGACCCAAGCGCAGACAGTATGACTGTTGGTAACCTAGCACCTGCGATGATGGTTCGTCATTTTATAAACCATGGGCACAAGGCCATTTTACTCGTTGGTGGTGCGACTGGTATGGTTGGTGACCCCGATGGCAAAAAGCAAGAAAGGGAGCTTAAAACTGTAGAAGAGATTACCAAAAACAAAAATGCAATAGCTGAGCAGTATAAAACCGTATTTGACGGTCAGCACTTTGATGTCGTCGATAACTACGATTGGTTTAAAGATTTTAACTATCTCGATTTCTTACGTGAGGTTGGGAAGCACGCGCCGATGACGCAGATGCTAGACCGGGATTTTGTGAAAAATCGGATCGGTGAAGGCGGCGGGGGTATTAGCTATGCTGAATTTAGCTACTCACTCATACAAGGCTATGACTTTTTACATCTTTTCCGAGAAAAAGGCGCAACAATGCAAGTGGCCGGTGCAGACCAGTGGGGCAACTCTATTGCCGGTGCGCAACTTATTCGCCGTATTGAAGGCGGTGAAGCTCATGTGTGGACTGCTCCGATGATAGTGAATAAAACGACCGGTATAAAGTTTGGAAAAACCGAAGCCGGCGCTGTATGGCTCGATGAGGACAAAACAAGTGTGTACCAGTTTTATCAATTTTGGCTTAACTGCGACGACGCGAGTGTGATTGATTTTCTGAAGATCTACACAATGCTTTCTAAAGAAACTATTGAAAATTTATATCACGAAGTTGAAACAAACCCAGCTAGGCGTGAAGCTCAAAAGCAGCTAGCCTTTGAAGTAACGTCTATTGTACATGGCCACCCTCGGGCAGAAAACGCACGTAATATTAGTACGGTACTATTTGGTGCTACGCAGTTCAAAGACTTACTGGCTGAAGAAATTGAGATGCTGGCTCTTGAAATTCCAACAACAACGTCTAGCCACGTCATGAACGCTCTCGTAACAAGTGATGTTGCGAAATCAAATGGTGAGGCACGACGTCTTATTGAAAACGGTGCAGTATCCGTGAACGGTGAAAAAATCTCCGAAGATACTGAGCTGCAACTTCCTAGTCTTATCAAGAAAGGCAAGAACAGCTTTATCCTTGCCAAGTAGGTTTGGTATACTAGAGATTCGATATGGAATCAATGAGGAGCTGGAATGAAAGATGAACTAAAAAATAATGTATCTTCCTCTGCATATGAAAATATTATTACGTGGCTAAACAAAGAGAAGTACGAACAGTATAAAGACGAACTAGAACGGCTTATCGACGAGAAGCAATGGGGAGAGCTCGATGATAGCTTTTTCAAAATTGTTGAGTTTGGCACAGGAGGCCGACGCGGCCGAACAGGAATTGGTTCGAATCGAATCAATAGAGTGACTATTGGGGAGTCCACGCAGGCATTATGTGCGTATGCTTCATTAGTTGACGCAAAGGCAGCTGAAAAAGGTGTCGTAATCGCGTGCGATACCCGTTTAAGCTCAAAAGAATTGAGCGAGTATACTGCGAGCGTGTGTGCCGCCAACGGATTTAAGACCTATATATTTGAAAATTTCCGTTCGACACCAGAGCTTAGTTTTGCTGTCCGCCATCTAGGTACTGCAATTGGTATAGTCATCAGCGCAAGTCATAACCCACCTGCAGACAATGGATTTAAAGCGTACTGGAGTGATGGTGGCCAATTGGTTTCTCCGCATGATACAAAAGTGATTGAAATTGCTTCTGAAATCAGTACTATACAGTCGATGAATTTTGACGAAGCGGTGATGAGTGGGCTTATACAGGTGATAGGCCAAGATGTAGACGATGCGTACTTAAACGCTGTTGCGGATCAGTCCGAGGGCTCTGCTCGCGATCTATCCATTGTGTATTCTCCGCTGCACGGTGCAGGTCAAACGAATGTATTACCGGCATTAAGAAAAGTTGGGTTCAACGAGATACACCTTGTTGAGAGCCAAATGACTCCTGATGGTAACTTCCCGACAGTGAAAGACTTTAAGCCAAATCCAGAAGAAAAGGCTGCAAACGAGCCGGCGGTAACTCTCATGATGGAAAAAAAAGCAGATATTGCGATCACAAATGACCCGGATGCAGATAGGATTGGTGTTATCGTACGCCATAATGACACACCGGTGTACTTGAATGGAAATCAATCTGCAGTCCTTGCAGCCAGCTATACGTTAAAAAAGTTGAAAGAAAAGGGTACGTTAAGCGATACACACTACCTTGCAAAAACTATCGTTACTACTGATATGCTGAGCGCGTTAGCCAATCATTACAAAGTAACAATGTATACGGATATGTTGATTGGCTTTAAATATATTGGCAGGTTATTGCGAGAGAAAGAAAATACCGATGAAATATTTGTACTTGGCGGTGAAGAGAGTTATGGGCTATTAAAAGGCACATACGCTAGAGATAAAGATGGTGCAACGGGTGCATTGCCTCTGGCTGAGTACGCCGCAGAGCTAAAGCTCGAAGGTAAGACATTATACGATGAGCTTCTTGAACTATACAAAAACCACGGCTTATACGTCGAAACGCTTGATAGCGCACATTTTGAAGGTGCATCTGGCTTTCATAAAATGGAACGTGTCATGGAATCACTCAGAAACGTTGCTCCTACGCAAGTTGACGGGCACCCGGTAACATCCGTTATCGATTATAATGCACTAACCAGCACTGACACGCTGACTGGGACCAAACAAATCGTCGACTGTGATAAAGGTAACGTTATTGTTCTCGTACTCGATGGAGATGCTCGAAGAAGGATTACGATTCGTCCTAGCGGTACTGAACCAAAGATTAAGCTATATATACAATGGTACGATGATGCAGATGGTGATGTCGAAACGCAATCAATTTCAACACATAAAATGCTCCAAGCTATATCAAAAAAACTACAAGCACAATTACTCGAATAGATTATGAACCTAGCGACTTCAGTTGAGAATATTAAAGGAGTGGGTGAAAAGACATCGGAGCAACTTGCTTTGAGCGGTATCCGTACTATTGACGATATTATTCACTTCTTGCCACGTAAACACGAAGACTTTTCTGAAGTTTCAGAAATAGGTTCAATAGCACCGGGTAAAAAAACAATCAAGGCTCACTGCGAAAAAGTTGACATAAAACGTGTCAAGCGTGGAATGACGATCGTCACGGCAACCCTGGCTGATTCGAGCGGAAAACTGAAAGCCGTGTGGTTTAATCAGCCGTACCGTGCCACGCAGCTTAAAGATCCAAAACAAGAGTTCTTTTTTTCAGGCAATTTTGAGTACAATTATAATTCGTATCAACTAACAAATCCGAGTGTTGAAAAAATCAGTGACATGCCAGTCCAAACTGATAGATTGCTGCCGATTTATCGGTCGGTCAAGGGACTAAAGAGTCAGGTAGTGCGTAAGATCCTGTCCGAACTACGGCCGATGATGACGATGATCCCTGAACGATTACCATCGGCTATCGTCGCCAGTGAAAAACTTCTGAGTTATAGCGACGCGTTGATAGACATCCATTTTCCAAAAGAGCCGAGTGATATTACCAACGCGACTGAACGTTTGGCATTCGATGAACTCTTCGAACTTATTTTGGCTGCTCGGCTTAACAAAAAAGCCAATGCAAAATTAACTGGCTGGAGTATTACATTCGATCAAAAAGTTGTTGCTGATTTCGTGAAAGCGCTACCATTTGAATTAACGCCAGCTCAGCGAGTAGCCTCATGGGATATACTACAAGATTTTGAAAAGAAAACGCCTATGAATCGTTTACTCCAAGGCGACGTAGGGGCAGGTAAAACGGTAGTAGCGGGTATCGCTGCGCGTCAGGCGGCGTCACGTGGGTTTCAATCTGCTATCCTTGCTCCGACTGAAATTTTGGCCTCACAGCACGCCACGACGCTCATGAAGATGTTGGAACCATTCGGTGTTACGGTGGCTTTACTGACCGGATCGGTAAAAGGCCAAGCTCGTAAAACCTTGCTAGAGCAACTCGCGAACGGCACTATCGATGTACTAATCGGCACACACGCTCTACTGCAACCAACGGTACAATTCTCTAAACTTGGGTTTGTTGTCATCGATGAGCAGCATCGTTTTGGAGTCAATCAGCGGCAACAACTCCTCACGAAGTCTGAGCATATGCCACATCTTTTAGCAATGACAGCAACGCCTATTCCTCGCAGCCTCGCGCTGACTGTGTATGGTGAGTTGGATATTTCTATACTCAATGCCAAACCAAAAAACCGCAAACCTATCGAAACAAAGATATGGCAACCAACAAGCCGGCCTGCGTTATATGCAACGATTGATGCAGAAATTAAAAAAGGGAGACAAGCATACGTCGTGTGCAAATTGATCGACGACAGCGAAGTGAACGATACAAAAAGCGTCGAAACGGAGTCGAGACGATTGAAAAACTCGGTATTTGGCCACAGAAGGATTGGTTTACTGCACGGAAAAATGAAGTCACAAGAGAAAGAAGCCGTAATGCAACAATTTTCTGGCGGGGGCCTCGATATATTGGTGAGCACTACTGTTGTAGAGGTTGGTGTGGATGTACCAAATGCAACGGTTATGATGATCGAAGACGCAGATCAGTATGGGCTAAGCCAGTTACATCAACTGAGAGGGAGAGTCGGTCGGAGCGAGTTTCAAAGCTATTGCTACCTGATAACAAGCGATACCAAGAAACCATCACAACGACTGAAAGAAGTCGAAAAATCAAACGACGGATTTTATCTTGCAGAAGTCGATATGAATTTGCGTGGACCCGGAGAGATATACGGGCGAGCTCAACACGGTGCGCTCAATCTACAGATAGCGACACTAAGCGATACAAAACTGATTGCTCGCGCTCAAAAAGCTGCCGATGCATTTATTGCTAGTGGAGAAGATTTGCTACACTATACACAGTTAGCGACGCAAGTCGAGCAATATCAGCGTCTGACAACATTAAATTAACGATAGGATACGCACGTGTACGCAGGGACCACTTTTCGCGTAAAATCTGGGAGAGTGATGGGCGTGCACCAGCGCGTTGATCGTCTTGCACGTAAAAAAGTGAAACATCTCGATTTTGATACAGTACACTTTCCTAAAATAGCCAATATACTTCACTTTGAAGGTAAGAATGGTCCCGATGGTATCAAATCGAAAAGCCCTTCTGTTGACGAGCCATGGCATTTTGTTGACCCAGAAGGATCGATTACGCAGCAACTATACGTAGATATCAAAAACCATATCCATAATCTCACTACCGCACTTGCCTGCAACGAAGGAGAGCGAGCCGCGTTCGAGGCCGCCTGGCTGTCACATGCGATAGTCGATGGTCTCACCCCTCCTCATCAGTATCCACTTTCTGAGAAAATCGAGGAACTTTGGGGAAAACCAAAAGAAGACCGTACGACGGTTCTCGATAAAAGCTTTATCAAAGGAGCTAATAGCCGAGATACCTTAAGTAGAAACTGGAAGTATTGGGGCGCTGGAGGCGTGTGGACGGCGCACTATTTATTTGAATGGGGGTTTGCTGCGGCAGTTTCTTCTTCGCGTTTTAATGACGTTATGATTGATGAGTCGTTGCGAAACCAAGTTGATCTGACTGGTTTTATCGCAACCTATAAAATTATAGTCGAAGAAGTGTATTCGCTAAATATGTACGAAGAGTATTACAAGCAGGGTTGGAGTCGGCATCTCGCGAACCTCAGCCGTGAGAAGCTCATGCCATTACTAATCAACGCGGTAGCACTTGCATGGTACGCCGCAGATCAAGGCGCAAAAAAAGTATGATGGTACGGATTATCGCCGGGGAATTCGGTGGTCGTAAGATCGATGCACCGGATCGCACCAGTACTCACGCCATGAGTGAACGCGGTCGTAACGCGATGTTTAATTCTATTGGTAATGATATACAGAGTGCTCGCGTGCTAGACGCCTTTGCGGGCTCAGGTAGTATTGGTATAGAAGCTCTTTCTCGCGGAGCTGCCTCGGCAACATTTGTAGAGAAGGATCGCACCGCTGCACATATTATCGGAAAAAATCTTTCGATGCTACATGTAGAACAACGTTCTGACCTATTACGTACGTCAGTTTCACAGTGGCTTGATACTTCTGAGATAGAAAAATTTGATATAATTTTTGCTGATCCACCCTATAGCGACCCTCAGTTATCCACAGTTGTCCGGCTACTAGAGCTACTCAAACCAGGTGCGCTTATGGTATTATCACACCCAGGAATAGGTGAGGTACCAATCCCAATCGGATTTGTTGTGGTGGACAATCGTAGTTACGGAAATCTCTACCTCACCTCATTCCGCCGTAATGCCCGTTAGGGTCTTTTTTAGTTAGTAGGGTACTCACGTACGCAAAACGCTTGTGCTATGATGTGTATACAAATATGTAACGTAAGACGGAGATCATATAATGCATAGGTTAAAAACAATATCAGCCAGTATAGGCGTATTTGGATTGGTATTTCTAGCGGCACCAGCCGGTGCAGTTGAATCGACAGAAACGAGTGAAAGTGACAGCACAACTATTAGACGTGAGCAAAATCAACAAAATAGTGAAGTACGGGATAAACGCGGAGAAGAACGAGCTACGAAAGTAAAAGCTCTTCGAGAAGAAGCAACAGAAAAAGCTAAAGATCGTCGGGCAACGATGAAGCAATCAGTGTGCGAGAAACGCCAAGAACGGCTACAGCAGTTGATGGTACGTATGGAAGATCGTGCTGTTGCCATGAAAGATCGTCTCGACACTGTGTACGAACGTTTGACAGGGTTTTATGATAAGGGTCAGTTAACAGTAAATGATTACGAAGCAAAACTGTCTGCAATCGAAACTGTTCGACGTCAAAGCGCTGCAAGTGTTAATTTACTCAGTAGCTCAGGATTCGATATAGACTGTACGAGCAATGGTATTGGTCAGCAACTCGATGAATATCGTTTGATGGTTAAAGGCGTACGACAAAACTTAAAAGAGTATCGGAAAACGCTCGTAGACCTAGTCAGTAGCATGCGTGCAGCTGCCGCTGAGGGTAACAATGAGGGTAACAAGACAGAACCATCAACTCGAACTGATCAAACTACACCTCAGGAGACAAGCAATGAATAATATATCAAAAAAAGGATTTTCGATCGTAGAAGCGCTAATAGTCCTCGTTGTTGTTGTTTTAGTCGGTTTTCTAGGCTGGGCCTTGTACCAAAATCTCCAATCTGACCAACCAAATGATGAAACGCTAACAACAACTGAAACATCATCAGGTAGTAGTGCTGTACCAGAAGTGAACAATGAATCTGATTTAAGAGAAACTGAGAAGTTTCTCAATGAAACAGACATCGACGGTGACTTAGATGCAAGCGCAATAGATAAAGCTCTCGCAGAATAACATTCAACCAAATTAAATAGACAGACCAGCCGATCTGTCTATTTAATTTGGTACGGATGAAAGGACTTGAACCTTCACGCCCGAAGGCACTAGCTCCTAAGGCTAGCGTGTCTACCAATTCCACCACATCCGCGTACTAAAATGTACTGTGCTATTTTAATGTCGTTTCGGACCTGCTTATATACGCTAACGTGCCTACTGTTGATTTGCGTTCACGCAGACCACCACATCTAGCTCCATTTACTATACCAAAAATATCCCTGTAAGCAAGGTGCTTGTGGTATCATAATCGTATAAGTAGGTAGAATCTAAGCAGTCCAGGAGAATATGGGAATATGAATAAATTAGCACAATACTTGAATCAGCACTTAGTCGGTGAAGTGTTAGTAGACCCACGCGTGCTAGAGCGGTTCTCAACTGACAACAGCCCGCTCACCATCACGCCGGAGATGGTAGTGTATCCACGTACTACCAACGACATCCGTAAACTGCTGCGTTTTGTCTCCCAGCTGGCTGAAAAAGGGCATCAGCTACCAGTGACAGCCAGAGGCTACGGTACGAATGGGACAGGGGCGGCTATTGGAAGCGGCGTGATTGTCTCTCTTAGTTCACACATGAATACCATTTTTGAATACGACACAAAACAACGGTTGGTTCGATTGCAGCCAGGCACGTCGACTCGTTCGTTAAAGAATGCCCTCCGACTTCAAGGCACTTCTATGTCATTTATTGAATTCGACGAAACTGACTCAACAATTGGCGGACTTATTTCGAACTCAAGTACGGTGTACTCAAGAAACTCTGTCGACCAGCTAGAGGTAGTACTCGCAAACGGTGATAACATCCAGACGAAACGTCTATCGAAGCGCGAGCTCAATAAGATCAAAGGAAAACAAGGATTCGAAGCCGACGTGTATCGCGGAATAGATGGGATCATCGACGAGAACAAAGAACTTATCAATCAACTCGACGACAAAAATATGTCTGGATACGCATCGATTGCAGACGTAAAGCGAAAAGATGGGTCGCTCGACCTAACTCCACTGTTCCTAGGAAGTCAAGGAACCCTTGGTATCGTGTCTGAAATGATTTTGAAGAGTGAGTATGTGAGTGAGTCTAAAAGCATCGTCGTCGGGGCATTTAGTGACCCGGCAAACGCACGCGATGCTCTAGACGATCTGACAAAAATCAAGCCAGCATTTGTCCAATACTTTGATACCGCTACACTTGAAGCTGCAAGGAATTCTGGCAAAACATTCGGCTTCTCCGAAGAAGTTAACAACCCCACTGTAGTAGTGGCTCTGTTTGATGACATATCAGCACGATCACAAGCAAAGAAAGTGAAGAAGACATGTAAGGCTTTCAAAAAATACGAAGGTAACGTGTCGAGTTCGGACGACATGTACGATAGTGAATTTGCTTCAGTATTTAGCATCGTTTCTCTTAGTGAACAAACAGACGACCAGCACACGGCAATACCTATGATGGATCATGCATACGTGCCACTTGATCGTTTTGAAGATTTCTCAGCAAGCCTGTTTGAATTATCAAAAAAGATGAAAGTAGAATTACCGCTTCATGGCCAGCCGTTAGACGGCCTATGGACAGTTCGACCGAAAGTAAACTTGAAGACTATTGGAGGAAAACAAGCTGTATTTAAGTTGATTGAAGAGTTTGCTCAGCTTGTTCAGCGTTCTGGCGGGTACCTAACTGGCGGACATGGTGAAGGTAGATTACAAACGTACAGTAGCTATAAAACCATAGACGACGAAGTGCAGCAACTATATAGACAGATCAAGGACCTATTCGATCCAGCTGGTATTTTGAACTCAGAAGTGAAGCAAAAAGTTGAAGTAAAAGACTTAGTGAAAAATTTGCGCAGTACATTTACTTCGCAAAGCGCCGATGCACTCCCAAGACGCTGAGAAGCCATGTTTAAATATCTTCTGTAAGATGCTATCTTTAAGTAATGGTAGAGACAATGCACGGTGCCCGCGAACGTAGTACTTACAGTGATACTCTGAATAACAGTCTGCAGACCAAGAAACAACAAATCTTGGAAGCCAGAGACTCAGGTAAGGATCTCGCAGATGACGAAGATGATCATCAACTGGTCGCTGAGTTGTTCGTAGAACTAGAAGAAATGCGTGTACAACTAGATGAAGCACACTCGGGTGTAGAATTATCTGGATCACGGGATATCGTTCGTGCTTTTATAGACATATTGCGTTATTACGAATTTTTTATCTTAAGAAATGTAGATGTTACCACTGTAAGTAGGGCTCGAGAAGTCAGCAGAGTGTCTAATAGTCTACTGTCGTTAATGCAGTCGCATAGCAAACGCCAATCTATTACCATATATAATGGATATGAAGACGCAGGTAAAATAACTATCGATGTAGATGCATTTCACGTTGGGGTAGGCTCAACAGAGGGAAAGGAACAGCATATTTTTGAAGCAGAACCGTATGTCAGCCTCGTGTCAGAGAAGGATGAGACTATATGTATAGAAATCAGCCAGCTAGCTCGAGTGTTAGTAGCTCCTCGGAACGTTTAGTCTATACTGTAGGAATGGCACATATACATACACAATCTGGTCAACACGATTTCACTGCAAGCGCGATGATAGTACGAACTGAAAATGATGTTCAAAAAGTACTGTTAATTCGCCACAAAAAATACGGACGATATATTCAGCCTGGTGGTCATGTAGAGCTACATGAAAATTTGTGGCAGGCAGTACTTCATGAAGTACTCGAAGAAACAGGATACGAAGCCCAGCAATTGTGTATCATGCAACCAAAGGATTCTCTACGAGCCCTAAATGGCATCGGAATGCTCCACCCGATACCTGCGTTTGTGAATACTCACCCTGTACCAACTAATCATAACCATACTGATAGTATGTATCTGTTTGTTTCGGATCAATTTCCAGCACAAAAACCGGGGGACGGTGAATCCCAAGATTTTGTGTGGGTTGATCAAGCTGAGCTTAACGAGTTACCAGAATCTGAACTATTCAGCGATACGCGAGATATGTTCAATCATGCCTTCGATAAGTACCTTGCTACGTGGGACAAGCTCGATATAGCGACATTTAGCGTGGAAAACCCAGATGTTCTGTAGTATCAATTGCGGTACTAACTGCAAAAAGGCAGTAAAGTCCGCACATGAATGATAGCGATACGAGAAATGTAATAGACGATTTTAAAGGTAAGCCTCACAAAGAAATAGTCGATCATCTCGATAAAAACGCAACCGGTCTCGAGATTGCTATTGAAAACCTGACCCGAGATTATAATATGGGAACAATCGTGCGCAGTGCCAATGCATTTGGTGTGCGTACAATACATATCATCGGTAGCCGTCAGTGGAATAAGCGTGGCGCGATGATGACGGATAAGTATCTTGAAGTTGTATATCATGAAAATGTTGAAGCATTTGTTGACGTAATGAAGCAAGGTAGTAAACGAATCGTCTGCGTTGATAACGTCAAAGGTGCTACAAAACTTTCAGAGTTTTCATTTACCGGCATCGATGTGTTGGTATTCGGAGCGGAAGGCCCTGGTCTATCCGAAGAAATGCTACATAGTGCCGATGGTATTGTCGAAATAGAGCAATTCGGCTCCACTCGATCGATTAATGTAGGCGTTGCCGCAGGGATTGTTATGTATGAATGGCTGAGGGCAAGATTGTTGTAATATATATTATTTGTGCGATAATATAATTATGAATGAATTTTCACCTAAAGGTTTCAACTCACGTTCAGGTTCGGAAGATGGGCTTGGTAGTATAGCTAGATTTGAGCTACCAACGGACGAGAATGCATTAGATCCCACACAACTTTCTGATAGTGATATAGTGGGGGCGTTTATGTCTCACGCAGGTCGCGGAATTGGTCCTCGTCCTGATACAGAAGTTGCTAGAATCGTGAACGGATTGCTTGGACCACAAGAGTATGAATTTGATGTTAATACAACTCGATCGGCATGGCATCATGAAACCCTAATACGCATCACAGAAGCAGAGCAGCTTGTTTCAGAAGATGATACGTACGAGGACCCGATAGTAGGTACTATTGTACGTAAGCTTAGAGCGAGCGCGCCTAGGGCTGAAGACTTTAAAGAGCAACGCGCCGCACTAAGACATTTAATTGACCTACGAACGGTTGTTATCGCAACCCCAGATATGATAACGGATGAGAATGAAACTCGTTGGAATGTACTAATCGACAAATTGTACCGAGAAGACTAATCAGTAAGCATATTGCGTAATATTTCCAAAAGTGTCACAATTTAAACCATGAGTTCATTATCAAGCCAGCCATACAAAGGCACACGAGACTATTATCCTGAGGATAAACGAATACAGAATTACATTTTTGATGTATGGGGAAAAACAGCTGAGAGCTTTGGATACGAAGAATATGGCTCACCGATGCTCGAACCCCTTGCCGTGTACGCGGCAAAAAGTGGTCAGGAGATTGCGAACGAACAGACCTACTCGTTTACTGACCGTGGAGACAGAGAGGTAGCAATTCGCCCCGAGATGACTCCAAGTATTAGTCGTATGGTTGCCGCTCGACGCCAAGAGATGGCATACCCTGCACGTTTATACTCCATCGCCAACTTTATGCGCTACGAGCGCCCTCAGCGTGGTCGTGAGCGCGAGTTTTGGCAGCTCAACGTTGATATCTTTGGCGTCGATTCGGTCCAGGCCGATGCTGAAGTGATTTCGTACGGAGACCAGATGCTAAAGGCATTTGGCGCAACCAGCGACATGTATGCCATTCGCATAAACAACCGCAAAGTGATAGACGTCGTGATGAGTGACTATCTTGGGCTAAATGTTATCCAGTCGCAGCTGATGATTAAGTTATTTGATAGAAAAAATAAGATTTCTAGCGAAGACTTTCGCGATCAAGCGATAGATATATTTGGTGAAGAACATGCTCCGGTAGGATTGCAGAAAATCTCTACTCTTCTGACAGTAAAATCGTTTGATATGTTGCCAGAACAGCTTTTAGAAAACGAAGATGTTCAGGAACTTAAGCAAGTATTCGCACTGGTTGAAAAATCCGGAGTCACAAATGCCCAATTCGATATCACGCTCATGCGTGGTTTCGACTACTACACTGGCACGGTCTTTGAATTTTTTGACACTCACCCAGACAACAATCGTTCGCTCTTCGGGGGCGGTCGATATGATGGCCTTGTCGGTTTGTTTGGTGCTGAACCACTCAGCGCTGTCGGCTTTGCTCCTGGTCTCACAACAACTGAGTTATTTTTGACCTCTCACGATCTTATTCCTGAGCTAAAAAGCAGTACAGACGTGTATTTGGTGGTACTCGGTGAGAACACACTCGATGGAGCCAATGTGTTTGCGCGCCAACTCAGAGCTGAAGGAGTAAAAGCCGAGCTCGACATAACGCTACGAAAAATCGACAAGCAAATTAGAACTGCTATCAAAAAAAACATACCGTTCATGATATTCGTAGGTAAAGAAGAGCTAGAGAGCAAACTGTATGCGTTGAAGGATACGTCGTCGAGCGAAGAGCAAAAACTGAGCTTCGAACGGATCGTTTCTACTGTGAAAGACCGCCGTCGGTCTGCAAAAGACGACCTTGATGATTTGATTGATAGTATCTAGTTGCGCTAAGATTTTATTTAGCTTATGCTTAAAGCATGCTAAAAAATCGCAACACTGGATTTACTATTGTCGAGCTGCTGATTGTGATTGTAGTTATTGCAATACTGGCTGCTATTTCAATAGTCGCATACAATGGGATTCAACAAAGAGCTAATGATGCACAAATCAAGGCCGCTGCAAACGACATTCAAAAGGCTGTCCAGTTATGGTATGTGGACGTAGGTCAGCAGCCAAAATCTGGCTCTGGATCGACAGGACCAGCCTCAGGAGATTCTTGTCCAGGTACATCTACGACCGCTGGTTGGTTTTCGAGCGGGATATATAACTGTTCTATGGAAAATCTGCTAGTAAGTAGAGACCTGTTGAAGAACAACTTTACACTTGGCTTACCACCGAACAAAGCAAATAACGCTATTAATGGTCGGAACACATTTATGATGTATCCATGTGGAAGCTACACGAACCAATATATGCTCATGTGGTACCTCAATGTCCCATCAACGGAAGACATAGCAAGCTATGATTATTTAAAAACGTATTGTGGTACTAACGATATCTATAGAACTAACTATGGTATGCGTGCCGGGAAGATTATTCAACTTTAATATACAAGTCTTTATTGCTAAAATACTGTAATAAGCTTATGCTAAAAATATGTTAAAAACCCGCAACTCCGGTTTTACGATAGTCGAATTGCTAATAGTAATAGTAGTGATCGCGATACTCGCTGCCATATCTATCGTGGCATACAACGGAGTACAGTCTAGGGCTAATAACTCGAGAATACTCTCTGCAGTGAATCAAGTTGAGAAGGCGATGAGAATCTGGCATATCGATACAGGCAAGCAGCCCAAGGCTGGGTCTGGCTCAACGAGCGGACCAACAAACGATGAATGTGTAGGCCCGTCTTCCGTAGGAGGCTGGTTTGGCGGTAATCTCTATAACTGCAACATGGAAGACCTGCTTGTTGCGAGAGGAGGTTTACCTAGCGGCTTTACGGCCAACCTTCCTCCCAATAAGACATATACAACTACGAACGGGAGGTACTCTCTCATGCTATATCCCTGTTCTAATATTCAAAATGGATATATTTTGTTTTACAACATGTATGGTCCATCACAAGACGATTACGATAAGTTCAATATTGAGACTATGAAGTGCGGTGGCTACAGCCCTAATGCATCAGTGGTCTATAACAACTATGGCATGCGCGGCGGTCGCATAATTACGCTAAATTGATAGTGATAGCCTCTCTTGAAATACATATCTATAAGTATGTAGACTGAGATTAATAATCTGCCGTAGTAGGTTGCTTTCAATTTGCATTTAGCTTATGCTAAAAACATGTTAAAAACCCGCAGCACCGGTTTTACAATAGTCGAACTTCTAATAGTCATTGTAGTGATCGCGATACTTGCTGCTATATCGATCGTTGCATACAATGGCATCCAGGCGAGAGCGAATGACAGTAAGACTAAGACTGTAGTTAATCAGGTAGAGAAAGCTATAAACATTCTTGCAATAGATACAGGAAGACAGCCACTGTCAGGTTATCAGTCTACAGGAGCAGTGAGTAATGGCGTGTGCCCAGGTTCAACTTTGGCTGGAGGCTGGGCAGGACGGCCGAGCTATAACTGCACGCTAGAGGACTTACTGATTGCTAATAATGCTATAACGTCTGGTGTTTTCGCCTCTTTACCACAGAATAAAACGTATTCTAACGCAGGCAGAACGCTCATGTTCTATAACTGCACCTCAATATCAAATGCTTATACGCTATTGTTCTATTTAGAAAGCCCAGATGCTGGTGACGTTGCCTCTTTCAACAATGCAATGACTGCGTGTGGAGTCAGCGTCGCCACAAGAGATGCGTACGTCTCGTATGGCATGAAAGCAGCAAGAGTGATAAAGCTATGAGTTTAGGCACACCTACTTTACCTACCCGGATCCTAGCTCATGCTAAAAATATACCTAAAAATCGAATTACAGGATTCACGATTGTCGAACTTCTCATTGTAATTGTAGTTATCGCTATTCTCGCAGCTATTTCAATCGTGGCATATAACGGAATTCAGGCGCGGGCCAACGATACTAAGATAAGAGCTGCAGCTAACCAGCTTGAAAAGAAAATTTTACTTTGGTCTATTGAGTCTGGAATAACAGTAATTCTAGGTGGGAGTGGGTCAACATCTGGAGTTACATCCACCGGTTGCTCAAATGGCAGCCAAGGTTTCTTTGCAAAAACGACATACATCTGTACTCCTGAAGAACATCTTGTGGCAAAGGGAGTTATATCGGATGGATTTACAGCTGAATTGCCTAAAAACACTTACGTATCAACAAGCAACGGTAATTATAGTCTCATGATGTATCAATGTGGAACCGGTAAGTATAGTTTGTATTGGACACTACAGAGCCCATCTCCTGAAGAAACTGCCAACTTAAATAGTTTGTTATCATCGTGCGGAAATAGTACTTCTATTCGCGACACCTGGGGCATGCGGGCTGGCAAGGTTATTCAGCTTTGACCTCTTACTATTGCTCTGTTACAATTAGCCACTATGAATACGACCGTAAAACACACTAGCGATACTAAAGTACAACTAACTATTACTGTGACAAAAGACGAACTTTTGGCAGCCGAACAGGTGGCACTAACGAAGCTTTCTAAAAATGTTAAAGCGCCAGGTTTTCGCAAAGGGAAAGTTCCTGCGAGCGTTGCAGCTAAGCACGTAGATCAAAACGCTCTTATGGAACAAACACTCGATGATGCACTATCTAAAGCAGTGGCAGAAGCATTTATGTCTGAGAGCCTGCAAGCACTCGCACGTCCTGAAGTAGCGGTTACAAAATTCGTCCCAAGAAGTGAACTCGAATTTACTGCTGAGACCGAAATTGTACCAAAGGTAGAACTTGGTGACTATAAAAAACTAAACGTAGCTACAGAAAAAATCGACGTTTCTGCGAAAGAAATAGATGATATTTTGGAACGAATGCGTACTGGCATGGCAGAGAAAAACGAAGTCACGCGTGCGGCGAAAAACGGCGACGAAGTAACTATCGACTTCATTGGAAAAAAAGATGATGTCGCGTTCGAAGGCGGCACAGCGAAAGACTATACCCTTGAACTTGGTAGCAATTCATTCATCCCTGGATTCGAAGAAGGCTTGGTCGGCAAGAAGGTTGGCGACAAAGAAGACTTAAAACTAACATTCCCTGACAGCTACCACGTAGCAGAACTTGCTGGTGCTGACGTTGTATTTGAGACGACTGTGAAAAAAATCGAAGCAAAAACACTTCCGACTCTCGACGACGCGTTTGCTAAAAAAGCCGGTAAAGATAAAAAGATCGAGACACTAAAAGGTCTGAAAGCTGATGTAAAAGAAGAGCTGATGATCCAAAAAGAGCGCGAAGCAACCGACAAGCGAAAAGACTCACTTGTGTCTAAGCTAGTAGAAGTCAGCAAAGTTCCTGCACCGCAAGTACTAATCGATGATCAGATGAAGAGTATAGAGCAAGATATGACTCAAAATCTCATGTACCAAAATATTCAACTTGATCAGTATGTGATTGCGCAAGGCTATACAGATAAAGACGATTGGCAGAAAAAAGAAGTTGCTCCTGCGGCAGAAAAACGTGTACAAGCTGGACTTGCACTTGCAGAGCTTTCGAAAGTGCTAAAAATTGATGCAACTGAAGCGGAAAAAGAAGCCCACACGAATAAGTACAAGATCGAATACTCTAACAACCCAGACATGTTGAAGCGATTCAACGAACCAGAAGTACAGCGCGACCTAGCTAATCGACTGCTAACTGAAAAAACTGTCGATACACTTGTTGAACTAAACAAGTAGTATATTTGCACGCTAAACTAGCACTCTATTGACGAGAGTGCTAGTTTTTATGTACAATAGCTTTAATGAATCGTTTACCAAATGTATTTGAAATGGATCGAAATGAGATTGCTAAATCAGCAATTGCACTTGGATCTCTCGTGCTGAACGGGGCATTCGCGTATAAGCTTTTCAACGAGAGACGAAATAGAAAGGAAAAAAAAAGTGAGTAAATCGTACTTGGTCCCAAATGTAATAGTGAAAACACGCGACGGTGAACGCGGGTATGACATCTACTCTCGCCTCCTTGAAGATCGTATTATCTTCTTAGGGGAAGACGTCAACGAACATACTGCAAACGTTGTAGTCGCTCAACTGTTGCACCTTGCAAACGAAGACCCGAATGCCGATATTGCTTTATATATCAACAGCCCTGGAGGAAGCGTGTACGATGGACTTGCTATCTACGATACTATGAACTTTATAAAACCCGATGTAGCAACCTATGGCATAGGATTACAAGCTAGCATGGGCGCATTTTTGCTTAGTAGTGGCGCAAAAGGTAAGCGGCACGCATTACCTAGTAGCCGTATCATGATTCACCAGCCTAGCTCGGGCACATCTGGTAAGATTACCGACCAAGAGATCACTCTGCGTGAAGGAATATATCTTAAGAAACATCTCAACGAAATTCTTGCGAACAATACCGGTCAAAAACTCTCTAAGATTGAAAAAGATGTCGACCGCGACTTTTGGATGAGCGCTAAAGAATCTGTTGAATACGGGATTATCGACACTGTTGTCACGAGTTTGTAATAACCATAATAGGTTTGGTATACTAATCTAATGGCTCATACGAATCATCACATTTATGTTAGAACAGATAAAAAAAGTGCAAAGCTTCTAAAGAAAAAATCTACTCGTTTTGATCATTTTGTGGAATTGGTTGCTTTTGTATATCCACTGTCAGCAATTCCACAATTAATTCAAGTCGTGGACGGGAGTACAGAGGGTGTGTCATGGATATCGTGGTTAACATTCATGATAGCAGCAATGATATTCTTAGCCTACAGTGTAATCCACCGTATTAGACCAATGATAATATGTTATTCGCTGTGGGTAATTATTGATGGACTAATCACGGTTGCTGTACTTATAAACAGTTGACATTAATGCTGTGAATGACTACAATTATAGATAATGAAGATTGAATAAGCTGGGTGAACTTTACACGCACGCCAATGGCGAGGCGTTTTTTGCGTGTTTGTACCTATGCTTAGTAACCACTTCGGCGCCAGTACCATCAATCTATTAACGTTCAATGCGAGGAGACAGCGTGGCAACAGCAAAGCAAAATAACGCAAAACGTGTGTTCTTTACAAAAGAAGACACTGCACTACCGATACCAAATCTAATTCAACACCAGAAGCAGTCATGGCAAGAATTTGTCGAGACAGGGCTTAGTGAAATATTCGCAGAGTTAAACCCTATCGAAGATTACACAGGGCAAAAGCTAGAGATCCGATTCGGTAAATACCACTTCGAATCACCTAAAAACGACGAATACTTTGCAAAAGAGAATAACGTTACCTTTGACGCACCGCTTCACGCTACTGTTGAGCTAACGAACAAAGTAACTGGTGAAGTAAAAGAACAAGAAATCTACCTAGGTGATTACCCATGGATGACCGACCGTGGTACGTTTGTGGTAAACGGAACAGAGCGTGTCGTTGTAAGCCAACTGATCCGAAGCTCTGGTGTATTCTTCACAGCCGACAGTGCGGGTGGACGAAACAACTATGGTGCAAAACTGATTCCCGGACGCGGTGCATGGCTCGAATTTGAAACCGCTGCCAACGGTACTATCTACGTAAAGATTGACCGACGCCGTAAATTACCTGTCACTACTCTCCTTCGTGCACTTGGCCACGGTAAGACATCTGAAATCAAGAAGATTTTTGAAGACGTCGATACAGGCGAAGTAAAGTACATCGACGCAACACTCGATAAAGACGCAGCCAAGGGATCAAACGAAGCACTTATCGAAGTATATCGCCGACTTCGACCAGGTGACCTCGCAACTGTCGACAACGCTCGCCAGATGATCGAGAAAATGTTTTTTGACTTTAAGCGATTTGACTACTCACGAGTAGGACGCTTTAAGCTGAACCAACGGCTTGGACGAGATGTACCTAACACGACTAAAAACCGTGTCTTCCAGATGGAAGACCTTGTTGCGATTATCAAAGAGATTATCCGACTCAACAACACACAAGGCCCAGCAGATGATATCGATGCACTTTCAAACCGTCGAGTAAAACTCGTTGGTGAGCTTGTTGCTCGTCAGTTCCGTGTTGGTATGCTCCGAATGCAACGTAATGCGATGGACCGCATGAGCATGAGTGACCTAGAAAACGTGTCTCCAAGCCAGCTTATCAACGCACGACCAGTCGTTGCGGCAGTCCGTGAATTCTTCGCGAGTTCACAGCTTTCACAGCTAATGGACGAAGTGAACCCACTCTCTGAGCTTTCACACAAACGACGCCTAAGCTCTATGGGCCCCGGTGGACTTTCTCGTGAACGTGCAGGATTTGATGTTCGTGACGCCCACCCGACTCACTACGGACGACTCTGTTCAGTAGAGACACCGGAAGGTGCAAACATTGGACTCGTACTAAACATGGCAAGCTACGCTCGTGTGAACGAGTATGGCTTCCTTGAAACACCGTATCTCAAGGTCAACAAAGGTAAAGTCACCGACGAAGTCGTCTACCTTGACGCCTCACAAGAGATCACAGAAGTGATTGCAGACGCAGGTGCGGAGCTAGATAGCAACAATACATTCGTTGCAGAACGAGTATCTGCTCGAAACGGTCTTTTACCTGAGCAAGTTGACGTGACTGAAGTAACCTACATGGACGCTGCCAACAAGCAGATCCTAGGGTCTACAGCAAGCCTCGTACCATTTATCGAGAAAAACCGTATTGACCGTTCATTGACTGGTTCAAACATGCAGAAACAAGCTGTTCCATTACTAAACCCTGAAGCACCTGTCGTAGGAACTGGTGTCGAAGCAGAAGTAGCACGTAATACGAGCCAACTGGTGTGCGCAGAAGCATCGGGTGAAGTGACTCGTGCTGACGCTACAGAAATTCACGTCAAATACAAAGACGGTGTAAAGAAATACGAATTGATCCACTTTGCGAAAAGCAACGACGACCGTTCTATCAACCAAAAAGTTCGTGTAACTCGTGGTGAAAAGGTGAAAGCCGGAGACATACTTATCGAAGGTGCATCTATCGCAGAAGGCGAACTCGCCCTTGGTCGTGACCTCACTGTGGCTTTCATGCCATGGCAAGGTTACAACATGGACGACGCGATTGTATTGTCTGACCGACTCGTAAAAGACGACAGCCTTACTAGCATCAACATTAAAGACTACAACGTAGAAGTTCGTGAAACAAAGCTTGGGCCAGAAATCGTCACCCGAGATATTCCAAACGTATCTGAAGAATCACTTCGTCACCTCGATGAAAGCGGTATCGTACAAGTTGGATCTGAAGTGAAATCCGGCGACGTACTTGTCGGTAAGATTACTCCGAAGGGTGAGCAAGAGCTTAGCTCAGAAGAACGACTACTCCGTGCAATCTTTGGCGAAAAAGCAAAAGACGTACGTGATACTTCACAGCGAATGAACAATGCTGGCGGCGGTAAAGTAGTTGGTGTAAAAATCTTCTCACGAGAAAACGGTCACGAACTAAAAGCTGGTGTACTCATGCAGATACAAATCTTCGTTGCACAGCTACGAAAAATTTCAGTCGGTGACAAACTTGCTGGACGACACGGTAACAAGGGTGTCGTAGCACGGATTCTTCCTGTAGAAGATATGCCGTTCCTCGAAGATGGTACGGCAGTTGACGTGGTATTGAACCCACTCGGTGTACCGAGTCGTATGAATATTGGTCAGATTTTTGAAACTCACCTTGGTATGGCCGCACGTGCACTTGGCTACAAAGTAGCAACACCGCCGTTCAATGGTGTGTCTGATGAAAAAATATCCGAAGAGCTTGAGAAAGCTGGATATGCACGAGATGGCAAAAGCCAACTATTTGACGGTCGAACTGGTGAGGCGTTCGAAGAACGAACCACAGTCGGTGTGATGCACATTATTAAGCTACACCACATGGTTTCAGACAAGATTCACGCTCGCTCAACTGGTCCATACACTATGGTGACGCAACAGCCGCTTGGTGGTAAAGCGCAAAATGGTGGACAGCGATTTGGAGAGATGGAAGTCTGGGCACTCGAAGCATATGGTGCAGCAACAACGCTGCAAGAAATGCTTACGATCAAATCAGACGATGTATACGGACGAGCGAAAGCGTACGAAAGTATCATCAAGAACGAAGCGATTGTTGGTCCAAAGCTCCCAGAAAGCTTCAACGTTCTCGTAAAAGAATTGCAAGGACTAGGCCTACGCGTTGACCTACTCAACGAAGAAGCCGACGGAGTAATAGATGCCGAAGAAGTGATAGCAACTGCTGGTCCATCTGACAAATCAGTTCCAGCTACACCAACTATTGCAGCAGACGACGAAGAAACAGAAACAGTACTTGATGAGGCAGATGACATAGACCTACAAGAAGACGGCATGAACATCGAGACAGCAGATGAATTTAAGACAACTGACGAAAAGGAGGAGGCGTAATATGGCACGTGTAGTAGCAAACGCAAGTTCAGGTATTGCCGACTTTGATGCCGTTCGACTTGCAGTAGCAAGCCCCGAAGACATCATGAAATGGAGCCACGGTGAAGTGGCAAAACCAGAGACAATCAATTACCGTACGCAAAAACCAGAGCGAGATGGACTTTTCTGTGAACGAATTTTCGGACCAGTAAAAGACATCAACCCGCATGACAATAAGCTAAAAGGTGTTCGTTCACGCGAAGCTGCTGTCGACAAAAACGGGGAACTTGTCACTCGAAGTATCGTACGACGAGAACGAATGGGGCACATCACGCTTGCAGCGCCTGTCGCACACATCTGGTTCATGCGCGGTACGCCGTCAGCAATGAGTCTATTGATCGGCCTTACTGTTCGAAATCTCGAACGAATTGCCTACTTCGCAACCTACGTTATCTTAAAAAGTGATGACGAAGCACGTGACAAGATGCTCTCTGATCTCGAAGCAGAAACAGAAGCAGGACGCGTAGCAATCAAAATGCGCTACGAAAAAGAAGCCGAAGCTGAAGGTGCGGATGTTAAAACACTCGCCGCAGCACAAACTAAAGAAGTTGAAGATCTCGATGAAAACTATACTCGAAAGAAAACTCAGCTCGACAGTCTTGTAAAAGGTGCGCTGATTGCTGAAACTGATTTCCGTGACCTTCCAGAAGAATACGAAGAACTCGTTACTGTTGGAATGGGTGGCCCTGCACTAAAGGCACTACTCGATGAAATCGACATGCCACAGCTTATTACTCAACTGACAGAAGAAGTTGAAGGCGCGAAAGGTCAACGAGAAAAGAAACTGCTTAAACGACTTAAGGTACTTGAAGGAATGCACGCTGCCGGCATCAAACCCGGAAGCCTCACGCTGACTGTTGTCCCTGTGATTCCACCGGACTTACGCCCTATGGTGCAGCTAACTGGTGGTCGATTTGCGACATCTGACCTAAACGACCTGTATCGTCGTGTGATCAACCGTAACAACCGTTTGAAAAAACTAGTAGACCTAAACGCCCCTGAAGTGATCCGTCGTAACGAAATGCGCATGCTCCAAGAAGCAGTTGACGCGCTTATCGACAACTCAGCGGCTCGTGGTGGTCGTGCGGTCAACGCAACAGGTAACCGACGCCGACTGAAGTCAATCTCTGACATGCTGAAAGGAAAGCAAGGGCGATTCCGCCAAAACCTTCTCGGTAAACGTGTAGATTATTCTGGACGTTCAGTGATCATCGTTGGGCCACGCCTAAAGATCAACCAGTGTGGTCTTCCAAAGCAGATGGCACTCGAACTCTTTAAGCCATTCGTTATTAGCTGGCTAATACGTGGTGAACACGCACACAACATTCGTTCTGCAACTCGTCTTATCGAAGGCGGAAGCACACTCGTATGGGACGCTCTCGACGCAGTGATCGAAGGTAAGTACGTGCTCTTAAACCGTGCTCCATCACTTCACCGTTTGTCGATCCAGGCATTTATGCCTAAGCTAGTCGAAGGTAAAGCGATCCAGCTCCACCCACTCGTTGCAAACGGATTTAACGCCGATTACGATGGTGACCAGATGGCTGTTCACCTTCCATTGTCAGACGACGCACAAAAGGAAGCTCGTGAGCTCATGAGCGCGACAAGCAACCTTTTGAAGCCTGCAGATGGTGCTCCAGTACTCAGTATTGGACAGGACGTTGTGCTAGGTAACTACTATCTTACATACGAAAAGCCAAGTGCTCAGACTAAGACTGTCAAAGCTTACAGCAACGTATACGAAGCTGAAATGGCGTATGACAACAAAAAACTACAGCTACAAACTCCTATAAAGATTGTTGCCAAGGGCGAACTACGCGAGACAACACTTGGACGTGTCTTCTTCAACGAACTATTGCCAAGCGATTTCCCGTACGACAACAACATCCAGAACAAGAAACAGCTTAAAAAAGTATTGGCACAAATCTTCACTATGTATGGTGCAGAAATCACAGCTTCTACTGCTGACCGTATGAAAGGCCTTGCCTTCCGATTTGCAACAGTTGCAGCGATATCGACTGGTAAAGACGATTACCTCCACTTCGACGAAGTAGAAGAATTCGTTGCAGAAGGTGACAAGAACACGGCGCTTATCTCTGAGCAATTCGACCAAGGGTTGATTACCGAAGATGAACGACACAGCCTCACTGTTGGCGCATGGCGCAACGTAGACAATAACGTGTCTGATTTCCTTGTTAAAGAGCTCAAAGACATGGACACCAGCATCTCCGTGATGGTGAACTCTGGTGCTCGTGGTGATATTTCGAACGTGAAGCTTGCGAGCGCGATGATTGGTATCCAGGTGGATGCAACGAACCGCGAGATCGAGCTTCCAATCCGAAGTTCATTCAAAAAAGGACTTTCGTCACTTGAAGCCTTCGTGGCAACTCGTGGTGCACGTAAAGGTCTTATCGACACAGCCCTAAAGACAGCCGACTCTGGGTACCTTACTCGACGACTCGTCGATGTATCACAAGACGTATTTACAGTTGCAGACGAAGCTGGAGACGACGATGGATTTGCTATTCGACGCGCAGAAACTGAAGAGACTATGATCGAGTTTAAGAACCGACTATATGGACGATTTACTGCTGAAAAAGTTGGCACGCATATCAAGAAAGACCAGTTGATTACGAGAGAAATTGCTGACGCGATTGAAGCAGATAGCTCTATCGACGAAGTGAAGATTCAATCAGTCCTTTCTTCGAAAAACCTCCGTGGTATTCCACTAAAGAGCTACGGAATCGATATGTCGACCGGTAGCCTCGTCGCTGCTGCACAGCCTGTAGGCGTTATTGCCGCACAGTCTGTCGGTGAGCCAGGTACGCAGTTGACACTCCGAACATTCCACGCGTCAGGTGTGGCTGGTGGAGACATCACGCAAGGTCTTCCTCGTGTAGAAGAGCTCTTCGAAGCTCGATCTCCAAAGGGTCAGGCAAGCATGACTGAAACTGCAGGAACAGTAGACGTATGGGAAGATGGCAAGAACTACATCATCCAAGTTACTCCAGACTCTGGTCACGTAGAACGTATCGCACTTGAAGGACGAACAGTTGGTGTGAAAGCTGGCAGTAACGTAAAAGTTGGTGACGTACTTGCTTCTGGTGAATCAGGTTCTAAGCCACTCACCGCACCGTTCGACGGCGTCGTTGAAGTAGCTGAAGACACATTGGTGATCGCTGCAAACGCATCTGCACCAGTTCGTTATGAAGTTCCAGGAAATGCACAGCTCGTTGTGAAAGCAAACGATATCGTAGAAGCTGGTGACCGTCTGACTATTGGCTCACTGAACCTTCACGACCTTATGCGATTGAAGGGTACAGAAACAACTCAGCGATACATCATCAACGAAGTGCTCCGTATTTACGCGGCACAGGGTCAAGATGTTGCCGACAAGCACCTTGAGGTGATCGTGCGGCAAATGTTTAGCCGAGTACAAGTCGAGAACCCAGGTGACAGCTCATTTGTCACTGGCGATATCGTGTCGAAAGCAGCAGTAGTAGAAGCGAACGAAGTACTTGTCAAAGAAAAGAAAGAACTCGCTCAATATACTCAATTGCTGCTTGGTATCACAAAAGTCTCAATCTGGAGTGATAGCTGGATGTCAGCTGCGTCATTCCAAGATACAACTCGCGTACTTATCAACGCGGCTGTGTCTGGTCGAGCTGACCGTCTAAACGGACTGAAGGAAAACGTCATCATCGGACGAAAGATCCCAGTAGGTACTGGTGCTGAAGTTCCCGAAGACGAAACGACTCAAGAGTTCACTGAAGATGTGATTGCACAAGACATGGAAGTTGCTGCCTAGTAACTCCGTAGAGGTCTTGTGACAACAGTGTAAAAGACGCCGCAGGTACTTTACGTATCGGGCGTCTTTTGCTATAATATTTTGAAGAGTTTCGATGTTCTTGTTTTATAGGTAGTGTACAAATTTATAAGACACAGAATATTATTCAACCGAGGAATGCTGATCCGACGTTGAGACAGAGAATTATAAAGTGAATAAACGAATAATAAATGGAGTCATGTTTTTATATGCCTACGATCAATCAACTAGTGCGAAAACCGCGCAAGACTGCTGCAAAGAAAAGTAGCTCACCGCACCTTGGAAAAGGCTACAATGCACTGAAGACTCGTTATACATCGCAAAACGCGCCTCTTATGCGCGGCGTATGTATCAAAGTTACAACTAAAACACCAAAGAAGCCAAACTCAGCGCTTCGTAAGGTAGCACGTGTTCGTCTGACTAACAAAGACGAAGTATGGGCATACATTGGCGGCGAAGGCCACAACCTACAAGAACACGCTGTTGTACTTGTACGTGGTGGGCGCGTGCCAGACCTCCCAGGTGTTCGTTACCACATCGTTCGTGGCGCACTCGACCTTCAAGGTGTCGCTGGACGTAAACAAGGCCGTTCTAAATACGGCAGTAAAAAGGATGCTAAGTAATGCCACGTAAAGTAACTAAAAAACTACAACGAGAACTGCCACCAGACCGCAAATATCAAAGTGTCATGGTACAACGTCTGATCAACAAAAGTATGCTCAATGGCAAGAAACTTCTTGCAGAGCGTGCTGTCTATGCTGCGCTCGAAGAAGCAGCAAAGAAGATGAAGTCAGAAGACCCACTTGAAGTGTTTGAAAAAGCACTCAAGAACATCTCACCAAACTTCGAAGTTAAAAGCCGACGTGTTGGTGGTGCAAACTACCAAATTCCATTCCCAGTGTCTGGACACCGACAGCTTCACTACACATTTAGCTGGCTCGTACAAAGTGCGCGTAGCCGAAAAGGCATGCCGTACGAACGACGACTTGCTGCTGAAATCGTAGATGCTTGTAACGAAACTGGTGCTGCCTTCAAGAAAAAAGAAGACACACACAAAATGGCCGAAGCCAACCGAGCATTTGCTCACTTCGCCCGAGGATAGTATCTATTCTATCTTTACTAAAAGACCTCGGAAGGGGTCTTTTAGTTTGCAGCTGATTAGCTAGGGTAGTATATACTAAAACCAGATGTCAGAATTATTGATCGTAGACAGTGTGTCATATCATCTGCCTCCGTTGTCTGTAGCACCGATTCTAGAATATTATAATCCGAAAACAAAACGAGTCGATATCTCTCATCAGCACGAAGCTCCTGTTGACGATAGAGGTGTTGTCGATATATTTAAGACGGTAGAACTTGCTTTATCTCTTGTCGACGATGAGTACATGTGGCCAAAAGATGAACCTAAAGCAGATATCCATCATTTTGTATGGGAGCGTGATAAGTACCATCCGCGGCATTTCAGTGGGAGCCAGATACCTCGCGATTACCGTGACAAAATATCCTTCCATAAAGGGTATCTCCCTCGTCAGTTACACAATTTTTTGCATGTTACGATTGCTCCTCCTGAAGTGCCAGATTTTATAGTCATGGAGAACAAAATCAAGGATTTTGAAATTGCACTTTCACTATTCGAGAGTGCACGTGGTGCCGTAACTGCACTGCACCGTCCACGAAAGATTGCAGGAATACCTGTTTGTTCAGATTCAGGGGAGATACTACTTGATGATGAAATTATGTTGCAAATTGCTTGTAATTTTGAACGTTATTTTGAAAACAGTATAGACAGCGTAAGTAGCGCAAATCAGTTTTTTGATGTAAAAGAAATAGATAGAAACTCACCAGAGACCGTAGCAAAAATACTCGGAAGAATAGCAGGAGTGAGTGCAGTTAATCTAATGCCTTATGTATATAAACGCAGAAAATATCCTAGAACGGCAGCTTAAACAATATCGACTTCTCCGGATGTTTCATAGCAATAGTCTCGGGGGCTACTTTACCCACGAGGACGAACGCCAAGATAACGGCAAACCCACACATGATAGATGGTGCTCCAGCGAGCGTAGAGGGGTCAAGCAGGTTCACGGTGATGGTTGGAAGCATAAATGCCAGGTGGCCGAGTGCGAGGGCGTAGAGCGGCTTTTTAAATTTCTTGTATGTATTGCCAAAACGAAACGCCATAGCTGTAGTAGTGACAAGCCATACGTAGTAGTACGTTCCAAATAGGAATGAGGCAATTGCTCCACCTGTTTGCGTATCGAAGACAGCATAGTTCGCGTAGCAAGTGTGGCCAGAAATAGCTTGAACTCCGAGTGCAAAGTAAGCTATAAATGCTCCAGCGGAGGCATAGGCAATCGGTACAAGAAATTTGGACTTCTTTCCAACTATTGCGTGTACCAGGTGCAGACCTAGTGGAGGCAATAGCGTAATGGCGCTGTAGCCTATCCTCGACCATGTGCCACCATTGACTCCTATGCCGCCGCAGAGCAAATATTCGGTACCTTGAAAGGTAGCTAACATTACTAACACTGCTACGACCAGTTTTGTGACGAGCGACATTTTATAGCGCCAAAGTACATAGGCAGCGAAGAATATTTCGATAGTAAATGTTGCAAGCATGACGGGCGGAGAGAAGCAGTAGAATGTAGTAGATTTCATGAGTAGTTATAAGTGTATTCTTTTTATGCTTGATGTGTCAATTACACTGCACTATAGTACTCAACCATACTATGACAGATAAAGATTCTATACAGTATTCACGACGAGCCTATGGACGGACTATTGATCGTTGGTCCAAGGAATTGACAAATGTTGATGATCCGGACGATTTGATGGAGTCACTGGAGCGGCATCAAGCATACACGGATCAATGGAATTCTTTCGAGCAATCGAATGAAGATGTGGCTGCAGCGGTAATCAATATTGCAAATTTCGTATCGCGAGTCATGGACCCCTACAATCGTAGACGTAAACCAACTCAGATGATCATAGACCCGTTGAGACACGGTGCCTCACATGCTATAGGGGGTATGACGAGGGCTGTTCGCGGGATGCCAACGGACGAAATGTGCCATACGATATCAGAAATGTACAGAGATAAGGATTGCTTCGATGATGCGCTGTATGGATCACTAGAAAACGGCGGTCCAAATTTTTTAGATCGACGTGCACGAGTATCCCACGACCGATTTGCTCAGGGTCTAGGGTTTAACGAAGAATATTGGAAAGGCAACCATTCCTTCGGTACTATGAAGCAGGCATATATTTTTGGTGTATACGCCGTACATTTTGCGCTCAGGCGAGATACTCCGTAAACCATTGGACGATGGCTAGCTCGACTTGAGCGTCTAAAAATGGTACAATTTCATACAACTGCTATTTTCTATGGCAAAAAATATTGATCGAAAGAGGAAGTAACTATATGGCTCAAAAAGACGTCCCACTAAAGGATTATCGAAATATTGGAATTATCGCGCATATCGATGCTGGTAAGACAACGACTACCGAAGGTATCCTGTACCGAACTGGTCTGACGCACAAAATCGGTGTGGTTCGTGGTGAAGGTGACGGTGCGACGACCGACTGGATGGCTCAAGAAAAAGAACGTGGTATCACTATTACTTCCGCTGCAGTCACGTGTTTTTGGAGAGGCCGAAAGATCAATATTATCGATACTCCCGGTCACATCGACTTTACAGCCGAAGTAGAGCGTTCTTTACGTGTCCTCGACGGTGCAGTCACGGTATTTGACGGTAAAATGGGTGTTGAAGCTCAGTCAGAAACTGTCTGGCGCCAAGCAAACAAGTACGGCGTGCCTCGTATCTGTTTTATCAACAAGATCAACCAAACTGGTGGTGACTTCTATAAGTCTCTCAGTACTATTCACAAACGACTTTCGAAGCACGCACTTCCTGTACACCTCCCTATTGGATTCGAAAAAGAGATAAACGGTATCGTAGACCTTGTAGACATGAAGGCGTATACGTACACAGACTACACTGACAAAGAGCTTGTACAAGGCGAGATTCCTGAGGATATGCTTGAAAAAGCTAAGAATGCACGCAGTCTACTCGTTGAAGCAGCAGTAGAAGCAGATGACGAACTATTTGAACGATTCCTTGAAAAAGGTGAGGACTCAATCTCAGAACCTGAACTAAAAGCTGCGCTACGTCAGCGTGTCCTAGCTGGTGACTTCTATCTCGTTTCTGGTGGAGACGGTCGTGGTGTGATCGTAGAGAAACTACTTGACCTCATGGGCGACTTCTTGCCAAGCCCCCTCGACGTTGACCAAATCTGGGGTGTTAACCCTAAAGACGGCGAACAAGTTGGCCGTAAACCAGACGTGACTGAGCCAATGGCTGGACTAGCGTTTAAAATCGCAACAGACCCATTTGTTGGTAAGCTGATTTTCGTCCGTGTCTACTCAGGTACGCTAAAAGCCGGAAGTCACGTGTTGAACACGACGACTGGTCAGAAAGAACGTGTTGGGCGAATTGTCCGTATGCATGCTGACAAGCGAGAAGAAATCGACGAGATCCATGCTGGCGACATCGCAGCAGTCGTTGGTCTAAAGAGTACCTTTACTGGGCACACACTGTGTGACGTAAGTAACCCTATTGCACTCGAAAGCATTACATTCCCTGAACCTCCAGTGGCAATTTCTGTCGAGCCTAAGACGAAAGCTGACCAAGAAAAGATGGGTATCGCCTTGAACCGTCTTGCAGAAGAAGACCCGACATTCCGAGTCCACACTGACGAAGAAACTGGCCAAACAATCATGTCAGGAATGGGTGAGTTGCACCTCGACATCCTCATCGACCGAATGCGACGTGAATTCAACGTCGAAGCTAATATTGGTGAACCTCAAGTTGCCTTCCGCGAGTCAATCAAGGGGACGAGTGATGTACAAGGTAAGCACGCCAAGCAATCTGGTGGACGTGGACAATACGGTGACGTATGGGTGAAGTTTGAACCAAACGAACCAGGAAAAGGATTTGAATTTTTCGACGTAATCAAGGGTGGTTCTGTACCACAAGAGTACCGAAAGCCAGTCGAGCAAGGTATTCGTGAAACACTAGATGGTGGAGTTATCGCTGGGTATCCAGTTGTCGACATCAAAGCGACACTTCACGACGGAAGCTACCACGATGTTGACTCTTCTGAACTTGCCTTTAAGCTCGCTGGAGCGATTGCAACTCGTGACGGTATCAAACAAGCGAAGCCAATCTTGCTCGAGCCAGTCATGCGTGTAGAAGTAACGACTCCAGAAGAATTCATGGGTGACGTGATCGGAGACTTAAACTCACGACGTGGACGTATAGAAGCTATGGAAGACCTACTAGGCGGTGCGAAGCTTATTAAAGCATTTGTTCCCCTCGTAAACATGTTTGGCTACACTGGTGACATTCGTTCAATGAGCCAAGGACGTGCAGCTAGCACGATGGAACTTGCGCAGTACGAGGAAGTCCCACCAAACGTTGCTCAAGAGATTATTGAAACTCGTTCGAGTAAATAAGTAAGTCTACATGAGCGAAACGCATATAATTTATGTTCCCGGCTTCGGCGATATGTACGACCGAGGTCGAGCATTTGCGTTAAAATCGTGGCGACGACGAAACGTATCTGTCGAATTTGTGCCTATGAAGTGGCGCTCTGGCGACGAATCGTATGCCGATAAGATGCGAAAAGTGGAGCAAGCGATCGAACGTTCCTCTGCGGACACGATAGTACTCGTTGGTGAAAGTGCGGGTGGTTCGATCGTCACTGCGGCAGGGCTGCGACACGCCGATAAAGTCGATAAGATAATCACGTTATTTGGTAAAAATGCTAAAACCCACCGAGTTTCACCGTACTTGTACCGCAAAAATATCGCATTCAAAGATGCCATGCTGCATGCCGACCGAGCTATCGAGGAAATGAGCGATGCTCATGCGAATAAATACGTGACATTTTATTCACCGTTTGATGCAACGATTCGCAAGATAGACACTCATATACCGGGAGCTACACTACGAAAAGTGCGGACACCAGGTCATCTCATATCGATCGGATTATTTCTGACTGTACTTCAGGGAATTGTTATCCGCGAAGCCAAACGCTAATCTGGTATACTTGAACTATTAGATATCAAACATATACAAGTTAGTGGGTAGAAAAGTGAATATTGTAATTGTTGGTGGTGGATTTGGTGGTATTAAGACTGCGTTGGAACTGGCAAAAAAGAAAACGCACAGCATAACGCTGATCTCGAATTCACCTAATTTTTTGTATTATCCAGCACTGTTTAGTACAGCTACTGGGCATAGCCACAAAGAGAGCTGGGTGCCACTAAAAGAAATTTTCAAAAAAGTGCCAAACGTTCGAATCGTAATGGACACCGTGACAACATATTGTCCCGAGAACAAGCAAGTCGTTGGAGCGTCTAACCGACGGTATAAATTCGACAAACTGGTACTATCACTCGGGAGCGTCACGACGTACTTTGGAATCGATGGACTCGACGCATACTCATATGGGATTAAGTCTGAGGATGAAATCAGAAACCTACAGAAACATCTGGTAGAAGAACTCAGCGATGGCAGCGACGACGAAAAGAACTACGTCATTATTGGCGGCGGTCCAACTGGTGTGGAGCTCGCAGGGGCTTTGGGTGAATACCTAAAGATCCTTCGTAAGTATTTCAACGCAGCAGAGCCTAACCATGCAAAGATCAGCCTGATTGAAGCTGCTCCACGCATATTACCTCGCATGTCAGAAAAAACCAGTGCCGTAGCCCAAAAGCGACTAGAAAAACTAGGCGTAAATGTCGAAACCGAGAAGCGAGTAGAAGGCCTCACTGCAGACTCACTGATAGTGAACGGAGATCCGCTGATGACGCAAACGGTCATCTGGACGTCTGGTGTTGCAAATGCTCCATTTTATAAAGAGAATGAAAAATTATTCATTCTCGATAATCGTAACAACGTAGTCGTAGATGAATACATGCTCGCTGCTCCAGATGTATATGTGATCGGAGACAACGCAGCTACTCCTTACGCGGGACTAGCACAAACTGCGCTGCACGATGCGATGTACGTCGCGAAGCACATAAATGGCTCTAAAAAGAAGTATAAAGCGGTACATCCACCTTCTGTGGTTCCTGTTGGTCATCGCTGGGCTGTGTTTGAATGGAAAAAACTTCGTTTCGCAGGATTTCCTGGTGGCGTGCTACGAAGAATGGCAGATTTGATTGGCTATCACGATGTATTACCAATCGGGTGGGCATTGACTGCATGGAAAGCCGGTACACAGCGCGAGCTATTCATACCCGATGTACACGACCAACAGCACAAAACTAACTAGACTGACCTAGGGCGTTTACTAAAAAAGCCCTGCAGTGTATAATCGTATTAATAGCTCTGCGAGGTTTTTATACTGCGTGCTAAAAATATCATTTAAAAGTAGGAGAAATTAGCTAATATGGCAGATTTCGATAGAAGCAAACCTCACGTTAACGTTGGAACTATGGGACACGTTGACCACGGTAAGACAACACTAACAGCAGCAATCACAGCGGTTCTTGCTAAAAAATTACCATCAGATACTAACAAAAAAGTCGACTACGACATGATCGACAACGCTCCAGAAGAGCGAACTCGTGGTATTACGATTGCATCGTCTCACCAAGAGTACGAATCTGAAGCGCGTCATTACGCACACGTTGACATGCCAGGGCACGCCGACTACGTAAAAAACATGATCACTGGTGCAGCACAGATCGACGGAGCAATCCTCGTGGTTGCAGCAAACGATGGTCCACTTCCACAAACTCGCGAACACGTGCTTCTTGCTAAGCAAGTTGGTGTTCCAAAGATTGTCGTGTTCCTAAACAAAATGGATCTTGCAGACCCAGAACTCGTAGAACTTGTTGAAATGGATGTTCGTGAACTCCTCGACAAAAACGGATTTGACGGCGACAACGTTCCAATCATTAAAGGTTCTGCTACAAAAGCCCTCGAAGGCGATGCAGAAAACGAAGATGCAATCATGGAACTCGTTAAAGCACTTGACGATTACGTACCTGAACCAACTCGTGAACTAGACAAACCATTCCTTATGCCGATTGAAGACGTGTTCTCAATCAAAGGTCGTGGAACAGTTGCAACTGGTCGTATCGAACAAGGTATCATCAAGATCAACGAAGCTATCGAAATCATCGGTCTAAAGAAGACACAAACGTCTACTGTTACCGGAATCGAAGCGTTCAAGAAGAACCTCGACCAAGGACAAGCTGGTGACAACGCCGGACTACTCCTCCGTGGTATCGAACGCGAACAAATTGAGCGTGGCCAGGTGATCGCGAAACCAGGCTCAGTAAACCCACACACAGAATTTGATGCTGAAGTGTACATCCTTAAGAAAGAAGAAGGTGGACGACACACTCCTTTCGCTAAGGGCTACAAACCACAGTTTTACTTCCGTACTACGGACGTAACAGGTGAAGTAGAACTTCCAGCTGACAAAGAAATGGTTATGCCAGGTGACACTATTACCTTCAAGGTAAAGCTTGGTGCTCCAATTGCCATGGAACAAGGCCTCAACTTCGCAATCCGCGAAGGCGGTAAGACCGTTGGTGCTGGCGTTGTTACAGCGATTACTAAGTAATCAGCGTAACTAGCTAGTATAAAAGAACCTCCTTTATCGGAGGTTCTTTTAGTTTCAATGATTGTACACCAATTTGTTATACTAGCCTGTATGTCTCAGTACTTATTGTCGGCACCACTACCCACCCCTGCACTTATAGAAAGTGATCAGTTAGCTAAGAAATTGGTCTTAGATATAGATACTGCTACCCAGGAAGTCCATCTCCAAACGATGGATTTCGACACCAAAAAATCTATGAGAACTATAGTGTCATCATTGATAGCCGCTAGCGCAAGGGGAGTATCTGTATCGCTAGCATTCGACTACCGGGCGTATAGCATGAGGCCGGTATCGGTGTATACTGCCGTCAAGAAGCTACGTAATAGCGGCGTCACCGTTGTTCATCTGGGCAATTCTTGGGTAGGATACCCGATAGCCGGTAGATCGCATGGCAAGATGCATGTGATCGACAATGTTGTCTATATTGGAGGTGGTATGAACTTGCGAGGAGATAGCTTTGAGCATCGTGATTATATGCTGCGATACGAGAGTGCAGAGTTAGCCAGTATTGTTCGTGGTATCCAGCTGTCAACGCATGGATCGAAACCTACCGCAGATAAAACCTATGTGCTGGACGCTGACAACAGTCTTATCGTTGATGGAGGAATGAGGGGAGCCTCTCGTATCTTGGATGCTGCTGTTGAGATGACCAAAAATGCAAAGCAGTCGTGGTACTTATCTCAGCTGAGTCCCGATCCATTATTAGCTGACAATCTACAAAGGACCGGAGCAACATGTATGTTCAATACTGCAAAGAGCCAGAAGGGATGGGCGGGCAAGGTTATCAGTCGTATAGATAATCGGATAACGCGACTGAACAACACGTATAAAAGCTCACAGAAAATCCACGCAAAAGTAATTATAAGTGAAGACCCTGGTGGGAGATTGTCGGTTATTAGCGGTTCGCACAATTTTGCTCGCTCTGGTGTACAACTTGGTACACGAGAAATCGCATTACATTCTACAGACCAAGCGTTAGCTAGTACGTTCATAGAGTTCATAAGAGCTACATAGCAGAACGCGTATAGAACTCAAGACCTTTGCAACATCTCAGCAGGTGTCCGCATCTGTATCCCTAAGTGTACACGCTTCGTGTTGTAGTAGTCTATATAGCTATTAATCTTCTTTTGTTGGCGTG
>Ga0307998_1000017_pt1 | contig 98103 bp, 105 predicted proteins | sample Davwhametageno37_FD_203147 | JGI IMG/M metagenome (GOLD analysis project Ga0307998, IMG submission 203147) | Marine microbial communities from Davis Island wharf, Antarctic Ocean - #37 | ecosystem: Environmental > Aquatic > Marine > Unclassified | place: Antarctic Ocean: Davis Island wharf... | reverse complement strand
AAGTGGTAATCAACCAAGTGGTAATCAACCAAGTGGTAATCAACCAAGTGGTAATCAACCAAGTGGTAATCAACCAAGTGGTAATCAACCAAGTGGTAAACAAACAACAACACCAAATAAAGGCAAACTATCCATTTTGTCAATTATCGGTATCATTTCTGTAGGTTTGGTGTTAATTGTGTTATTTATAATGTTTTTGGTTAGAAAAAAAGTTATAATTTACCATAATAATCGAAGCTCTTTAAGTAATTCGTCATATTGATCTTTTTTGACTTGTATTTCGCCCCCTATATGGCTTTCGTCATCTATTTTTGTAATTTCCACATTAACAGACAATACATCATCTATTTCATTAAGTTTTTCGTATATCATTTCATCTATATACCCATTAGCATTCTTCTGACGAGCTAGTCTCAAAACCATATATTTTCCGTCTCATGGTTTTGGAACATCGATTGTTCCATATGATATTGTGGTAGGTATCCATATAGACGAAATTAATATTCTTACTGTATTCTTTGATTCATCTGATAATGACATTTTTTTCTTTTTCTAACATTTTTTGTTAGAAAAATCAATTATATTTTACGAGAGGACTATCACAAGTTACACCAAAAAGCAGAGTTTTACATATTTCTTTTTAATTTGGCATTTTTTTCCAACACTTTCCTTTTTTCCTGTGATTTACAGATGCCAAACTTATGTCGGTGTCTTTATCCCATTTGAAAGTCTTATCGAGTTTAATAGCGGTAGTGTCACTTGTATATTTAGCTGCACCTGCTGCATGTCGTAACACATAACTCTTATTGTACCAACACATTTCCCTGTTAGGTCTCCAATCTGTACCGACAGTCTTTTCGGACATCATATACAAGTCTCCTGGGTTTAGAGTAAAAGAAATATTGTGACCTCGAGGTAAATTATTATAGTACCACATAAAATGCATATTCATTGACTTGTTACCAAGACGACATCCAATAACTTTTCTACGCTCAGTATCACCATGATAACCAATTCCTGTCGCATTTGATTTTTTCGTCCCTGTCTTATATAAGTTCCCCTCACATTGAAGATTATCAGCCGCTGGACCAATAGCTTCAGCAAAACTTGAGCGTAATTTGTTTAATATTGGTACATCTGAAAAAGCTACATTAGTTCCAATAGCTGGTATCACTTTTCCATTCTCATCGCAACTTAATTCATAATTTTCATAAGTCGCTACCTGTCTTGTAACAGAAAAATTTAAGTTACTTCTCGCATTCTTATTTTGCACTGCTTTCTTTTTTACATTAAAAAAATGAGCATCCCAGTGGTAAAATAAGACTTCTGTTAATAACGACTCACCTTTTGGGCTATCAACAAGTTTACTAACACCATCTCTAGCAATAAGGACATACGCCTGTTTATCTTTATCTGTCCTAGCCAAACCAAGTTCGTGTACCTCTTTCATGTCGTCTTCATCAGGTTCACAAACTGGAAGAAAGTTATTTAAATGAATTATTTTTGTTTCAATACCTTTTGTTTCAAAATATACCTTTGCTCTCATAAGATCTTCATACGAAAAACCTTTTTCAGCCCTTTCCCCCATTTGTTGCATACCAGCGTGCGATTCTGCAACATCTCCATACGTAAGTGTGACATTCCCGTCAAAAGAATTGTATACAGTGTGATGTATGTCGTCTAAAATTCTTTCAGCCAACTTTGTATTTCCGTTTTTAGTTTTTACACAGTAAAGTGCGACATATTGCATAAAAGATAACTGCGCTGAATATTCCAAGTTATCTTCAGAACTTGAGCCTTGTATTTCGTTTAAAAGTTTTATTAAGGCATTTCTTCTGGTATTTTTATCATTTATAATAAATAATTGACATATAGTTGACATTTTATAATACCTATCATTTAGTATTATAAAATTTTCATTTTCATTATTGATTATATTTATACATTGTAATACTTACACCAACAAGTATTATTGAAACTATACCACATGCAATAGCAAAATAACCAATTTTGTCATTGTGAGATGTGGTAAGATTAAAGAGAATGATTGCACCCGCCATAATTCCAATGATAAGCACCGCAATTGCAATTATAAATAAAATTGTTGCCGGTGAACTATCACTGTTCTTACACAAAGAAGTGTCATTTGTAGTGTTAAGAGTGTATTGTGGATATTTAATATCTATCTGTTTATTGATTTTTATACTTGAAAAGTATCCTTCTTTTCCTCCTTTAAATCCTGGTGTATATGAAAAGTATATTTCATTGATAGTTTTGTATAAACCTTGTTTATTTTCGACTGATTCTACTTGTAATAATATAGGTGTTTTAATTTCTGTACATGACATTATATCGTTTTCGTCTTTCGTCTTCCATTTTTTCCATACTCCAGTTGCGCAATTACAATCTGCCGGTTGTATAACTGGTGGTACAAACTGAGGATATTTATCTTTACCGGAGTCTGTTGTAATTTTATAAGCAATACCGCTGTTATCATCTATCACACTGAAAGATGTATAGATTTTTCTGTTACTGTTATTAATAACATTTAGTAAAACTTGTTCTATCATTTATTTACATAAAAATAATAATTTTATGTAAATACATACTTTATGTACCAGGTATTTGAAAATTCAAAGGGTGTTGATAATTATCAAGTTTTTTAGGCAAATATACAACCCATGGATACCACACGTGTATACATGTATACATTATTAGTATTGGTAAAGGGTATAATACAGGTAACATAAACGCACCAATATCAAAAATTAATCTTATAGATTTCATATTGCTTTATTTATAATCATCTTTCTTTGAACCCCTTTTCCAAGCTTAAAACAACTATATATAAATATAAAATGTTTTCTATCAGAACAATGGCACGAAAAGTGTCTATGAATAAAAGAATGACCACTTCATGTAAAAACCCAGAGAGTAAAAATAAGAATAAAATATCATTATTCGCTGGTATTGGTGTATTTTCCATATACTTATCTGTAAAATATCATTACGATGTGATTATTTACGAGGAACGTATGGTAAAATATGAGGAAAGTATGGTAAAATACCGGAAAAAACTGGAAATAGACACTCTCAACGGTTCAGTCACTCTTTCACGTAAACCCCGAAAGCCACAATTTAACATGTTCTATTTGTAAAATCTTATTGTAGTCAATAACTACTCTTTTATCCAGAGAAACCCACATTTTTATAATATAAATTTATATTATAATTATTTATTCAATTGAGTTTTTTTTAGACGTTAAATGTCTCGCCACAACCACAAGACGATGCAGCGTTGGGATTATCAAACTCCATACGAGAGCCTCTGGCATCTGTTACCCAGTTTAATTCCATTCCTATCAAGTACATGATACTCTTACCACATACTCTGATTGGAACGTTATTAATTAAAATATCATCATCGCCTTTTTCAGGTAGGTCGGAGTCAGCGGTGATATTATACTTCATCCCGTTACACCCCCCACCGGAAACTCTGAGTAATATGTGCTTATGACCGGTATCTTTCAACAAAGTCCGTAGATGAAGAGCTGTTTTTTTGCAAATACTAATCATTTATTATAATGTTTTTAAATATTTTTACCGTATACCTTCATAGTGCATTAACCCTTTCCGCATAAACAGATCAAATGTGTTATCGTCCATATAATCTTTGAATTCTCCATACATTTCTTCTCTGATAAAAGAGGCACTGGTTCTAAAAAACAGACTGAAATACTGTCGTTGAGCTGACAAAGAAGAAGGTAACATAATTTCACTAAGAACGCTCTCTGATAGCTGTTCGATGCAATATTCTACAATATCTTCATTTACCGGTTGACCCAGATATTCACTCACCAACTCTTGCTCAGTCATAATTTTCTTAGGGTGATTCTCTGAATGTTTATTAAGAATAATAGCCTTGGTACTTTCATCTCCGTTTGCAATCTGATCCTCGTTCAGACACAACATAATCAAAGATGTCAAATACGGCTCTTTTCTAAAGACGCTATCTTCAGAAGTAATTTTACGTGCAGATGCGTTCAATCTACCAGAGAAGTTTGCCTTTATCTGATCACCCCATGATATACGAATACTAAACTCTCCAAATCCGGAGATAACATTTATTAAGCGAGATGCGTAACCAGAAGAACATGTTCCTGACATTTCTTCCAATTCCTGAAGAAGTCTTTTTCTCATCTCAATCTCATGTTCGTGACCTGTGATGTAAGTCCACACCTTTATGAGAATATTGACCAAAGTGCTGTTAAACTTTGAGTACAACGCCCTGTCCATTTCTATGCGATTGAGAGAGAGATTTATAAGCACTGAACTTTCGTTAAGTGTGGAGCATTCATCGGAACAGAAATTTTTAATTAGATTGTTATTACAGCAGAACTTGCATTCTTTGTCCTCCGTATTAATCCTTATTCTGTCTCTTTTTAATTTATCCATCATATTCATCACATGTTTCTTAACATAAGCGAACTCAATAGGTAACTTTCCAACTTTCAATGTAGGTAGAGTTGCAAAGAACTCCAACACCTCCGCCACAGACTCTTCAACCTCTTCTGTGTGAACATTCTGAGCATTGTCAAAGACTGTATCAACTCTGCCTTCGCACTCTCCCAATTCAATTATTATTTCACGCCCACGAGCTTTCATCTTGTCATTACCCAGTTGCATCAGAACATCGGTAGCATCAGCTCGAATATTGTAATCAAGCTCAGTGTCCTCTGCAAAACTGAGAAGAACATTATATACTTCGTCCTTACAATCAGTAAACTTTTGCAGAATGTATTGACATGCTAAAATCCGGTAGGATGTGTAGTTACTTTGTGTCATCAGAAATGACATTTGAGCACTTTGTATGAAGGGTTCGTAACTGTGCGAATCATCAATAAAACGACCTCGAAACGTCTTGAGTAATTGTGAATATGAGATATGATTGAGAACCAATTTAAAAAAGGGTAAGCTGCCAGTTCCGGGTTTAAATTTAGGAAACTCACGTGAGATTAACGCTTTGTGTTCCTCGTATATATACTTGACAAACTCTTTGTCGTCGAACTCCTTAGACAGCTTCTCTTTCATGTCGTCCGATCCTCTATGTTCAAGGTCGAGTATACATTTGTAACGAAAATCACACTCCAACTCTGTATCATTAACTAATGATTTAAAACATTTATCCGCCGTTGTTGAGTGTGACTCATATCTCATCAGAAGACAGACAGCTTTTACTCTGCAAGGAGTTGGTATTTCACCCATAGTCAGACAAATAGCCTCAAGACCATGAGCTCCAATATCCTGACGAATTTTATTACGTCTTCGAACATCTTCGTTCTCCTCTTCCTCATCGTCGCTATCCTCTAACTCTTCATACTCAATAAGAGCTTTGGCTGCCTCGAGACGGAAAAAAGAAGGTAGCTCCACAATTTCACACATTCCACGCAGGAATATCTCAATATTCTTAATACCACTCATTTGATATTGACTGACTAGTGTACTGAGACACTCAATAGCTCTATGTTCATCCTGATCATAACAGTCTCTCATTGCTTTCAGTCTATCCTCTGTTGTATTTGAAAGAGTCATTACTATGCTCTGTAGATCATCATAGTCTAACTCTACTTGTTTAACGAGATCATTTGGTAAATCTTGTATTTGCGTTGACATTTATTTGGAAAAGACTTTACTTTTTAAGTCCGTGGAAAAAAATATATTTTATATTTTATATATATAAAATGAAAAAAGAAACAATTTGTCATTTAGTTGTCATGTTTATATGCATTTTAATGTCCTACTTTGCTATAAAGTATGTCATTGACAGATGGAAGAAAAATGTGACAAACAATTCAGGAAATTCTGATTGGCAGAAACAAGATAAATGGGTCAATATCGTAATTGTTATAATTGTAGTATACGTTTTGATATTTATTTGCTGTGTGTATTGTCTTGTAAAAGCGGCTATAGCGGCAAAAGCGGCAAAAGGACTATTACAATTAGAACGAGTAGGACTCTCTACAAGAGATAATTATCTGTAGACATATAATTCTCACACTTGGCTTCAAGAACATATGAAACAAGCAAGATTATAAACATTTAAGTTCATAAACATTGGAGAGTTTGGGTTGGAGTTATTGTAATTGTAGCACTTATTTACCTATGTGTTAATTATATATATTATATACAAACACATCGTGGTTTATAGATAATAATCGATGTTGTGGGGGTGTAAACAAATCATTTTTACGTCCATAACTGTATAATTCTTGTAATATTAGTTTATTACAAGATAAAAATAAAGTAGTACTTAATTTGATAAATTATCGGGTCCTTTTAATTCTTCGTAATTTATATGGTTTACTTTTGGTATATTTCATTAATTATATTTCATTGCCCTCCAAGAGGCACCAATTGCTCCCATTCTGTCACTTGGGATCATACTTTTATATTTTAACTTCTTACTCTCACTCCTTACATATTTTTGGTACTCTGTGAGTTTACGTTTTGTTACCAATTTACAAATAACATCCTCTTTGGTCTTAACTTTGGTCACCTTTGGTTTAACTTTGGTCACCTTTGGTTTAACTTTGGTCACCTTTGGTTTAACTTTGGTCACCTTTGGTTTAACTTTGGTCACCTTTGGTTTAACTTTCGTCTTAACTTTGGTCACCTTTGGTTTAACTTTCGTCTTAACTTTCGTCTTAACTTTCGTCACCTTTGGTTTAACTTTCGTCACCTTTGGTTTAACTTTCGTCTTAACTTTCGTCACCTTTGGTTTAACCTTCACCTTAACTTTCGATTTACTTTTGATATTTGAATTTATTCGTCGATATACAACCTCGTACTTTTTAAGACGAACAGACCTTGACAGTTTTCTATCTGACTTTTCACTTGTGGGCATTTAGTAAATAATAGTGTTATGTTTAAGTAATGTATACCACTTAAAGTCTACAGTATGGAGTAATAAAATGTCATACGAGAAATTAGTTAACCATTACAATGAACATAGAGAAAAACCCTGGAAAGAATGGCTTGAATTTAAGGAAACATTTCCTAAACCCGGCAAACAAGGTCTTGTGGGTCTTCTTAAATCAAAAAAAGGTCCGACATATGTATTTAAAATATCTCAATATTTAAACTATCTTGTGCATCACGAAGGTCTCAATGAATTGTCACCCTTCTGTCCTCATTTTTGCAAAGGTGTTGGTACAATAGAGTGTGAGGTAAATCCAGAATGCAGAAAGAGCGGAAATCCTTTTAAGGAAGCCAAGATCACTGTTGTTAAAGAGGTAATGTTATGTGAATATCTTGAGAATACTACAAAATTATATAATATAATTCGCGCCGACGTAAAAGAGGACGCCCTATACGCCACAATTAAACAGGTATTGTTAGCAATAGCATTTGCTCAACGAAGTCAGAATTTCACCCACTACGATTTACACTCCAATAATATTATGATGAAAAAGTGTAATCCAGATGTCGTTTTTCTCTATGTGTTGGATGAGGAGAATCAATTTTGCGTTCCTACACACGGACTGTACCCAATAATTATCGACTTTGGTTTCTCTTACAGTAAAAGCATGGATGATGGTCCATTGTGGCCTAGTATGGGTCATACAGATGTTGGATTTACAAGTAATCAGTTTGATCCAATCGCAGATCCCAAATTATTCCTAGTGACCGTATCCGGAGAAATTAAAGAGAAACGTAAGAGTAAAAAGAGTAAAAGATTCAGAAGAGTTATTAAAAATATTTTTGGAAAACTCGATATTGACTGGATGAGTGGATGGGATAATGGTAAGAAAAGCGCTGCCGACTGTGTTGCCGAGTTAATAGGTGAGTATAATAAGATATCAACATTATTTGATGAATACGAACACTACTGTTTGGACTTAATACAGTCACTTGTAATACTTCCGTTAGAGGAGCAAAACTACTCAAACGTTCATACCAGTTACATGGCGTTTCTCGATGAGTGGGTTAAGATTGAGAACCAAATCTCTTCTCACTACTACAATCTCTATATTCTCAAGGGTTTAGTTGACGCAGCAAGATTTGTAACAGCTGCTTACTTAGATCCCACAACTAGAGAAACAGCTGTTATTGATTTTCAAAGAAAAGTTATAGAAAGAATAAATTCAGTTGTTAAATTCTGTAGAACTGTTGGTCTTAATTTCGAGAAGATGCTCTGTGGTATTTTACTAATGGCTCGTGGAATGGAAGGAATTCTGTTTGATGTTATGTTTTCAAATACCAGGAGGAAAGAGAAAGAGTATGCAAAGTTGCCTCTAAAATCTGTTGAGCAGATTTATGCAGCTGTAGAGACAAACGTCGATGATACTTATGTATATACTGATAAAACATCTATAATTATCTTGGATAGCCTGAATAAGACCACTAATATTTATGAAATACCAAAGGACAAACTACAAGTTATTAATAAACTTAATCCCATAGCTCGTGGAACTTACATTTACGATCTATATAAAAAGTAATGGGAATATTTAATGCTTATAGAATCAAAGCTTTATTCTTGATTTTAATTGTATCATCTATTGGGTGGTATGCTCTTATTCTTCTAACTAATTCAGAACATGATGTGATAATTATAAATAATAATCAGTATATCGGCTTATGTATCGTAATATTTCTTTCAGTAGGTGGTTGGTTTGCTGATTGTTTAACCTTAAAAACACACTAATTAATCTATTTCTAAATTTAGAAATAGATATACTATTTATTCTTCTTCTCTGGAAAATATTTATTCCAGAACTCCTGTGCATTAGCAAGTAGAGGTTTACATTCGTAATATGTTCCTATATACAATCCGGACGCTAGTCCAATTGTAAATCGCCACATTTATTACAAGGTACTATTAAATTATTTACATATCGGACCGATTATTGACAAGATATAATTATACACTTAAAAAAGTAATCTAAAGTTGAATGAATAATCAAAAAAAAGATGTCAGAACAAAAACTTGACTTGATTCTGGATAAACTCTCAAGAATAGAGGGGAGACTTGAACGGATTGAACAAAGTTGTGGCGGAATGGATTCTCACATTGGTTTTGTGGAAAATGTGTACGAAACACTGAGAAGTCCCTTGAATTATATAAAAACATACGTCAACGGGTTATCAGGTAATACCGATGAGAGACTTCCGGACTCACAATCAAGACTTCAGTAAATTATATATTTCAGATATAGTAAAAAACATCTCATTTACTCAAGTTAACAAAAAATAATAATTTACTTAGGGAGAGGTTTACTTCCTTGAGGTTTATAAGCCCACATTGCAAAAGCCAACCATCTCCTGTATGTTGGCTTTTTTACATATTGAACCATATGTCTCTTGATAAAAGCATTACGCTTTTCACCCCATGTAAGTGTTTTTGAAGCCGCATAATTATTCATAATTTTAGATGTTCTTTTACGTTTATATACACCCATAAAACCAGATCTACTTCTAGCTACTTTAGATACCCCCAATCTTTTTGCCTCTTTTGTGTATTTATTTGAGGCAGAATAACTTAACCATCTATAAGATTTAGATTTTTTCTTACTGACTTTACGCTTTTTAGATTTTTTCTTACTGACTTTACGCTTTTTAGATTTTTTCTTACTGACTTTACGCTTTGACTTACGTACAAACTTTTTACGTACAGGTTTGTTGCGGCATCGTCCAGTGGATCTGTTACGAACCTGGTTGGATTTGCAAGGTTTACGTTTGGACTTTTTACGTTTGGATTTTTTCTTACCGACTTTACGCTTTGACTTACGTACAGACTTTTTACAGTAACGCATGCCCTTGGCAGTCTTAACCGGGGTCTTAAGTAATCCGTTTTTACACTTTCTTTTTGGCATTTATATATCATTTTTTTTATAAATTAAACATTTATAAAAATTATTTACATATCGGTCCAATTATTGCCATAAATATACAAAAGAAAGGAAAGAAAAATGTACACAGTACAAGTAATTTATACGGAATTAACAAGATATAACTTATACACTTGAAACATGGAGAGTCGCGGTATCGATTTACTAACAATGTTCTGTTTTAATTGTATGTGACATAAATATTGTCATATATGTCTATAGCTGTACCAGGTAAGTGTATGACAGTATTAATTTGAGGTCTATATCCAGTGAGACCATCACTGATAAAAGTATTTTTCATTTATACTCATTATTTGCTCCCTTATATCATTTCTTTCTAATATTTTATAGTATTAGAAATAATTCTCCAACTCCAATATCCATTTAGGTATAGGTCTACTGGCTATTTTACCTTTCCAACTATGAAGTCTGTGTTTTTCAAAACAATAATAATTTCTGTATGAATCTACTATATCTGAGCATTTATATTGTTCTGGCATTGCAGGTTTTGGTGTAGTCCATTTGTTACTTGGTAAAAGTGGTATATTTTTTGAAAGACTTATAATATATTGTTCGCATTTATGAGTCTTTCCATATCTGTAAGTATATTCTTTGCATAATTCAAGACCCAACTGACATAACCAATTGTAGTTTGCTGTTGACTCTCTAGTCCATATTGACGAAGGGTGATTACGGTGTGTTAATTTGTAACAAGGTGTGTAAATCTTGTGTTCTGGATCAATTGTATGCCAAGCTGAGCAAAGAAGCTGAGTGGTTTCCAAAATCATTTTTATGACATGTTTATCAACATGCATAATTGCGCATATAGATGGGGTTAAATGTAAGAAGAAAATGTTCATTTTTGTTTAATCTCTGTTATTTATCAAAATTTTCCAATTTTATTATTTATGAAAGTACCGATTAAAAAGTTCGACCAGATTTGGATGTACGCAAAGAAGACCACTTTGCTTGAGCATAAACGGTTTATGTTGGTTTGAATTCAAAGTCTTTTCGGATATAGAGATATCATTTGCTCTTACAAAAGTTTTAGGCCAATCTTTAATGTCGTAAATTACTTCAGGATCAATTGCTCTGGCTGTACGGGCGATTTTAGTGTTGTTATCAGCAAGTGACCACTTCTCAAACATCTTCTCCAATGATCCCGTAAGTGTGATTGGTAACTCGCTAGATGAGTCAATAAGTAGGTAATCCTTGAACTCAAGGCCGCCATCCTCACCACTAACCAGATTTAGAGTGTTTCTCGTATTATCTTTTCCCTTTGTGAGAGATCTTCGAGCGATTGGTATTTTGCACCGATTAATAGGAATAGAGCGAACACTATCAGCAAGTGACCCCGAAGGAAATTGTGTGGCTCTTGTTAGCAATTCTTCTTCTGATAACAGACCGCGATGCAGGCAATCCCAAACCTCAGTTGTTGCGTGTAACTCAAGAATTGCTTTACCTCTGTTTCTACCACATAAACGTCCCATGGCCTGTATTAAGTTTGGTATATTCATAGTTGCAGATGGTGTGAAATACATGGTTGGACAGTGATAATTATAGTCTCTCGACACGACAGAAATACCTCTACCAACACACTTTCCAGATACCACAATAATTCGAGGAAAACGAAGCGGTTTATCGATATCTTCATGACCTGGATTATCAGCATTATTTAAGTTGTAAATATACTGTAAAGCAGTGCTTATTGTAAGTCTTCTACTTTTGGTAAACTTACATGGAGTGACTGAAAGAATTTCCTCTGTCTCTTCAAGTCTAAACTTAATAATCTCCTCTCCGGGTATATGCATTGATATACCGTTACCGTTCAAACCAATTACCACAATTTTACTGCCCAAATTCAAGTCATCTGCTATACCATTAACGATTTCCTCATGAGATTCCATTGACATAGTCACATTTAACAGGCAAATCTGTGGATGTAATTTAAGACCGTTTGATTGCCCTGCTCCAACGACATGAGAATCTCGTTGACTAAACTCAGTTAAAAATGGCAACATATTTGGATCGTATTCAAGCCACTTATCCCATGATCTGGCTCTGTTAAACCCATTGACACGAAATTTCAAAATCTTCATGTTACTGGCGATATCACTGAAACCTCTGTAATCTTTGGGAGGGGTCAGACGTATGAGGTCATTCGCTCTCATTGTTGGTTCATTAAGGACAACACCCATTAGTGTTGCCGATATGCAAAAAGTCCTATACGAACTCTTCTTTAGAATATCAAAAGCAAGAGCTCTTTTTACGTCTTCCTGTGATTTGGATTCCTTCCCATAGTCAGATGCGTCAGCCTCATCAATAAACAGATCGTAACTACCCTTATCAGCGTCAACCACTCTTTGTAATTGTGTGGAATTAGCCAGAGATGTTATAAGTGTTTTTGTCACATTCTTAATTTTTCTTTGAGAGTTTGCAATCTTGATTTTGTAAGTGGGATCCAATTCGATTTGCATTATTTCTTGTACTGTCTTCAGGCGTTTAATAAGTTGTGTTTCGTCACCGTTAAAATTACGAGTCACAATAACCGCGTTACGCCCTTCTGTTACTGCAATAAGAGCCTGTGCAATAATCCAACGAGTCTTGCTTGTCTGAGTTGGGGATGTCACACCTCTTATGTGATGATTACCACCTTTACCCAAAAATACGTCTTTATGAAGAATACGGCCGATTAGTTCTCGTTCATTTTTTAGTCTATATTCTGATCTAATTTTAACAGACATGTTTTGTTATTTATTTCAAATTGTTTGTTTATTTCAACTTCAATTTTTAAAGATACCATATACTTTTTGTATATGGTATGTTAGTTAGAAAAATGTCTTCTTGCAAACTCTCTCCCTACTCCGACTGTTAGTCCACGACGAGCATTTCTGAAATTAAAAATTTCATTGCGTCCGATCTCACCATTACAAATACCAACAATTATAGTTAAGCCCAAAATAACAAAGATGAATGCAAGTAAAATATTACAGAAAAAATAAGATATGCAAAAATTAACGGTAACCCCTACCAACAGATCAGTGACAATTTCTGTTACTATATTATTATAATCTTCTTCTGCCATAACAAATGATAATATAAAAAGGGAGATAATAAATATACCTGAATTAATTTTGTTTAACATTATTTGATTATGTGCTGTTAATTGAAACATTCATTCAACTTTATAATATTTCATTCAATATTGCAGCAACAACGTTTACACTCATACTGTTACCGGCTTGCTTTTTCATCTGAGAATTGGAGACAACCTGCTTAAAATCTTTAAAACCCTGCAAGTCTAGATGCTCTTTACAAGTAGCGTAGCGATGATATGGAACGCACCAGAGAGCGCAAGGTCTTGCCAGTACACATGGGGAAACTTTATGAGAATTTGGAAAGTTGGTGTAATGTAGGAATTCGACATCAATAAATACTGCATCTGGTCGTACATTATCCATTGTATTCCTACGACCCCACTCCTTTCGTGTTGTGTTACTATGATCCACGTAATCAATAATATTATCCATTGGACTTTCAGGAGGCCAATCAAAATCTCCGTTCAACTTTCCAACCATAAAGACTCGTTCACGACTTTGTGGGATACCGTAATTCTTGGTATTTATCAGTTTCCATTTCACTGTGTAACCGTCTTTCCTCAATAGTTGCAGAGAATTCCAAATAACAGTCCATGTTCTGCCATACTTGTCGCTCTTCTTTTGTTTATCGTGGTGCATCAGACCCTTTACGTTCTCTAGAATAAACCACTTTGGTTTCTTCTTTTTGATAACATCAAGACAAGACCAGAAAATATTCCCCTTCTTATCCCCAAAACCTTTACGGATTCCAGCAGTTGAAAATGGTTGACATGGAAATCCAGCGATGTATAAGTCGATATCACCCAATTCATCATTGTCGCGAGAGGTAATGTCGCCAAAAATGGTTGTTGGGTGATAATTAGCTCGTATACTTTGTACAGCGTATTTATCGATCTCGCTACTAAATACATGGTCGTATGAAATTTCAAGTTGACGAAGAGCTTGAATAGGTGCTTCTATCCCACTACAGTCTGTACCTACTTTTATAAAGGTATTCATTTTTTCTTCTACACTTGTTGTTACTATAAGTTATGTTTAAAGAGTTCTGGTAAATACAAGAAATGGAAGAACGATTAATTGGTTTTTTAAAAAATCTTACATGTTCACTAGAGAAGGACGAATTAAACCAGCAGCAGCTACAAAAAGTTAGTGAGTTCTTTATGTCGTATCAATTACATGAGCAGGTTAACACAGAATTTAATGAAGAAGAGGCTATAAAATTCCTCACACTTGGTTGGTACGTGTACAAAGTTATGCTTAATAATATTGAAGAAATGGATTAAAAATAATATAACTTAATAATAAATGGCTAGTAAATTCACAGTTGATGTGAATCAACATAACATAAATAGTATTCGAAAGCAGATAGAACTTAAGAAAGGTACGAAACCTCATCACGCAACTATATTAGATTCTGTTCAAGTTCTGACAGATCACGATACATTTCCGTATCCAAGATATTTTCGTGGGGTGCCTGAATCAAATATTCCTATAGTTGCTGAGCGTGAAGCGGGATGGCGTCCTCGTAAAGACAGTTGTTACAAAGTGTCTGAACCTGATTTGAAACAATATCCTTCATATCCAAATAATTGTTTTCAGTCAGCTTGCAGTACTGTATTCCCATGTTATCCTGAGTACGCTTCCAGATACACAGATCTTGAGGCTATGCATCTTGTTCTAAACAACAAGTGTATTGTACAATATCGTTAAAAAAAATTTTATTAATACATATTAATAAAAATGGGAAATGGACAAACTAAAACATCACCTGACGAGGAGGCTACTAAACGAGTTGAACAATTTCACAAAGACATGACTGAACGTCGACTAAGATCAAAGGAACCGGCTTTGAAAACACATGGTTACTACGAGCGTGGTAAAAAGGGATACGATGCCGCGACTGCAAGATGGGAAAATTGGAGTAAAAAATATCCACACAAAGATTGGAAATCTGTTCACCCGGATAATTTTAAGATTTTCTATTGTGAAAATATTAAAGATCTCGAAACATGTAATGATTCGTCTTGCGTGTGGGAGCCAAAAATGCCAGAGTGGATTCGTAGTCCCGACGGCGAACGAATTGAAAATCCTGATTGGATTTCGCAACAAAATCATCACACAAGTTCTGATATAGAGAAGTTAAAAAATCAGGGAGGAATATGCAAAAACCAACTCGAACACGAAGAAATACGCCAACCAACAAGGACAAGAATCAGGTTGAAAAAGGCTAATAAAAAAGGTTCCCGGCTGAATCAACTGAGACTTGATGGACTAACTACGAAAAAAAAGAATTTGGGTCTTCGTCAAAGCGCAGTTGATTCTCGACCTGAGCAGCCCAGAGCTAAGGGTTCAGACGCTCTTTATACAGGTGAGGGAAATGATGGAAACATGTATGTGTTTTTTCGCAGCGAGATTGATAATGGTATGTACGCTGGTAAAAATCTTATTAACATTCATAAGGTAAGATAATTATAAAAATGAGATTTAACACATGAATGTGTTAAATTATAAAAAAAATGTCTATGAATCCAATAAATAAAAAAGAGCTTCAGGCTCTTATCGCAAACTATAAGGACGAGGGTTTTGACCTAAATGATGTGGTCACAACTCGTGTCACGAATATGAGTGACTTATTCAAGGGTAATAAATCTTTTAATGACAGTATAAGTATGTGGGATACAAGCAATGTGACCACAATGAATGGTATGTTTAGCGGAGCTATAGCATATAACAAGGGTTGTGGTAATAGTTTTAAGGGTAATTGGTGTTGGTGTTTTTCTAAGTCTGGTGTCAAAAGCTGGGATACTAGAAATGTGACTGACATGGGTGATATGTTTAGAGGAGCAAGATCTTTTAATAAACCGGTTGGTCATCTTAACACAGAAAACGTGACTAATATGAGCGACATGTTTCACAGCGCAACTTTCTTTAATCAGTCGGTTGAAAAGCTTAACACTAAAAACGTAACTAATATGAAAAATATGTTTTCTTATGCTTGCTCCTTTAATCAACCGGTTGAAAGTATGAAAACCAGAAACGTAACAAATATGTCTGGTATGTTTCAAGGAGCAACCTCTTTCAACAAGCCCATTCAGAGAATGAAAACCGGAAACGTAACAGACATGAGTGAAATGTTTCACGAGGCGGTTTCCTTCAATCATTCTATTATTGGATTAAACACAGACAGTGTAACCGATATAAATTCAATGTTTAGAGGTGCGACAATGTTCAATCGTCATCATTGCGGTGATTCATTGATAGTTAAACATTTACATGTATATATGTAAATGCTATACAATTACTCAAATATCAATACGATATTTAATATGATTATGTGCGTCTCTATGCTATCTATATCACGTTTATACCCATCAGATTCACACGCTATAACTCTGGTAACGTATCCGTTACTTGTTTACTGTATCATTGATATACCATACAATACGTGGGATATGATTTTACACCACACTTTCACCCTTATGATAGGGTACGTTCTTAATGTTCGATATTCAGGTCAAAATGATGAGATAACTCTTGTAATAGCCAAAGCTTTTATTGACACAGAAATATCCACCATATTTTTGAATCTCATGTATTTACGATATCGACACTTTCTGATTAAATTTTCATTTATTGTGACATTCTTCTATTACAGAATTATATGTATCATATTTCTACTATTTATTAGTCCAACAACTAGCTACTTTAGTGATCAATCCGAATTTATCTGTGACAACGACACTAAGTGTGATATCGCATGGGTGACAAGTACAACATCTTTGATGGTACTTAATTTATTTTGGTTTACGAAAATTTTAGGAAAGGCTCTAAAATAATCTTATTCTACAATAAATGAGCAAACAGTACTGTTTTAAAATAATAAACCCAGAAAAATTAGATTTTGACCCCGAAGCTCTTAAATTATACATAAAAACCCTCTATATAGGTAAAGGCAAGACAAAGTTCAACAAAAAAGATAAACCTTTTCCTTTTGTGGTTATATTTGTAAAGAGAGAGAATAATACATGTATAGTTCTCAATACAAAGGGTAAGGCGAAGATTGATCGCATAGAGAAAATAAACAAGGGATTGAAATCCTCTCATCTACAGTGGGAAGGTCTTACTTTAGGTAAGCCAGCCGAGTTTATAGAAGGAACCCAGACTTGGTTTAACGATACTAACACTAAAAAGAAAGGTCAGAAATGGGTTAGTATCGTACAAGTAGGTCCGTACTTCCCACATATTACAAAACCGTATACCCCTTTGGGAGGGAAATTAATGTACGAAGGCCGTATGTATAAATTAAATCCACAGGAAGAACAGTTAGCTATGCTTTATGCTAAAAGAATTGTTAGTGAAAAGGATGGCGATGTCGTTGACAGACTTACAACAGATGGTGTGTTTAATAGAAACTTCTGGAATGACTTTAAGAAACATCTATCATCAAAAAATAAAGCTGTTTTCAAGTCTTTCAACAAACTAAGCTGGAAAAACTTAGTCTCTTTAGAAAGACAGCAAAAGGCTAATAAACCGACTGATGCTGATAAATTGAAAAAGAAGGTTGAGAATATAGAGATAAAGAGGGAGTATATGTATGCATATCTTGATGGAAATAAAGAGCAAGTTGGTAATTTTACTGTTGAACCTGTTGGATTTTTCATGGGGCGCGGTAAGAACCCTCTTCGTGGTAGGATCAAAAAAGAGGTTAACCCAGAGGACGTTACAATCAATGTAGGGAAAGATGACCCAGTACCAACTCCTCCAACCGGTCATACATGGGGTAAAGTTGTACATGATCACAAGGCCGTCTGGTTATCTAAGTGGAAAGACAGTATTACCGGAAACACAAAGTATGTGCAATTTTCCGCCAATGGAAAGTTCAAGGGGCAATCTGATCTTTCCAAGTACGAGAAGGCCAGAAAGTTACAGCGTCATATTGAACTTGTAAAAACTGGTTACATGCTTGATGCAAAATCTACCAACGATGAGAAGATGCAATTAGGTACTGTATTGTGGCTCATCGATAATCACGGTATTCGACCAGGAGATGAGAGATCGGATGATCAAGCCGATACTGTTGGTGCTTCGACTCTGAGAGTGGAGCATGTAAAACTTTTAATAAATAACAATGTTAAGTTTGAATTTCTGGGTAAAGACAGTATCAAGTTTAAAAAAGAATTTAAAGTGCCCCATGTAATCTATACCAATTTGAAGAGATTAACCACCGGTAGAACTAGTAAAGTTCAAGTTTTTAACTTAATTTCTGCCAGCAGTATCAACAACTATCTTAAACAGTTCGATGCTGACTTCAGTGCTAAAGTTTTTCGTACAAGACTTGGTTCGAGTATTATGTTTAACGCTCTGCTAAAGGTAAAAATACCAAAAAACTCGACTAAAAAGACAATAAAACGTCTTTTCAACGAAGCCAACACAAAAGTAGCTGAGGTTCTGAACCATACCAGAAGTATAACAGCAAAAGCCAAGGAATCTTTAAAGAAGTTAAAAAAGGATCTCAAGGATCTCAAGGCTAAACTGAAGGCTACAAAAGAGGCTGGTAAATCAACTGTGTCATTAAAGAAGAGGGTGGTAGCAAAAAAGGAAAGTATTGACGGTAAAAGTAATGTCATGGCTGTCGCTATAAATACATCTCTTACTAACTATATTGACCCACGTATTGTTGTCTCTTGGGCTGAGAAACAAGGAAAAGGTCGTGGCACAAAATTAACGAACCAACTTATTGAAGCTGTTTACAGTTCAACGATGCGAAAGAAATTTGAATGGGCTATAAAGTCAACACCCAAAGATTGGAACTGGTTAATAAGCCCGTTGGATGGGAACTCTGAACTTCCCCAAGTAAAACTTCAGCTTGAGAAAGATTATAAGATTATTCTCGATGCATGTAAGAGTAATTTTCAAGATATTGGAAAATTGATGGATCTTACAAATGTTCTAACATCTGCAGGTGTTTATGTATATCCTGCTCTGGATTGGCTTTATCCTTTTACAATGTATGCGGTGGAAGAAAATAAGGGCAATGTTTTGATAAGTGATAAATTCAATAAATTCTATAGTCGTAATAACCCTCAATAAATTTTTTTCTTCATATTTAAATATATGAAGAAATGAAGTAAGTAACTTACTTACAAAAAAGACGATACTCGTTGGCTACAGGTTTGGTGTATCCTTTAGAGTTTAGAGTTATGATACCCTTTTCTGCCGCAATTTGCTGAGCATCTACCTTTTTAACACCAGAACCAGATCCAATCGGTTTCCAGAACTTTTGCGGTCTCATAACTTTCTCGCCCATATGCATTGATGTTAATGGGTTTCTAGATGTTCCTACTGGAACTTGGTAAAGTCTTGAGACGGCCATACTTTCCGTTCGAGTATCAATAAACTTAAAAGTCCCTATAGTATTTCCGAACATATCAAAGACTTCCTTCATCCTAGTTTTTGCGTCATACAGATCTGTATACTTTAATGATATATCAATTTCGTCAAATATACTTCCGAGTATATCGTAAACAATGGCGTATCCAACACCTGGACGATATTCTTCATCTAATATTTGCTCAGTGCAACCAATAATGGCTTCGAGAACATCTTCGAGAAGTTCATCTTTATGTCTGACTCGATATTTGGCCTTTTTGTCTGTACCATCTTCTGCTGCTGAGATAAATTCCCAGAAACCAAGATTATTGGCTATTTGTGAAAAAGATTCCTTTGAACCGTAATTTATGCGCAATCTAGCTGCTACTTTTACACCCTTTGGGCATTTAAGCTGTGGGAATCTTTTGTACGCGTATGATACGATAAATTTATTGGCCGATAAATCACCCAATTGTTCAAATATTTCATAATTTTTGACTGGATCTGCTGATGCCGCTGTAAATGCTTGACCGAATAACTTCATATTTGCCGGAGAAGTTAAAGTATCGATGTATTTACCCTTAAGTTTCCCTCTATTGAGGAATGATGTGATAAGTCTCTTGAAGTTATCACCTGTATATATAATTCTTGTTATAATGGACATTATTTGCTATTTTGTTATTACAAGTCTTTAATTTTCATTTTTAATAATATAGCCCACAATAAATGCAAAATTATAACTATCCTAATGGTGTAATTGAAACACCGACGACAACATCCTACTCTAACTTGGATGCGTATGGTGATAACGGTGCTGTGGAGAGAATCATTGCCCCAAGACTTGTAAATTCAGTACCTCATTTATTCGTATTATTTAATAGTTCGGGTCATAAATTCGCACAACCTGTTAAGAAGGTAAGCAGAAATAAGAAAGACAGATATTTAACTTCTGATCAGTTATGCAAGAACTAAGTTAAAAAAGATATCTTTCGTCTGGATGATACTCTTTTCTCACCCAAGAATTACACCTTGTCCTTGTATGTTTACTTGTACGATGCCACAACCGTATAATTCTTTGTAATCTTAGAATTTCAGGAGCTCTTAATTTTATTCTGTTCTGAACTATGCGATTGAACATCTTGTTAACTCTTGATATATCAATAGTTTCTGGTAAAGTGAGGAATGTTTGAGTCATGTAACTCATAGTATCTTCGGTCATAGTTTTTTATTTATAACTAAATAAAAAGCGAGGAATATTTATTCTAAAATAACATACGAAACTGTTACTTTCATCCCGTCATATGTAGATGCAGTTGCATATTCTGGGTAAACAGTTAAAAATCTTTCATCGGTCGCAACAACACCTGTTAATGAAGCCAGGTTTGTTTTATACATTGCACCAAGATTAATAGTCTGTTCAGTAATCTCGGATAATAATCCCGCTGGATAACCACTATAAGTGTTGGATTTACCAATGGAAAACGTGTTAGTGACAGTTAAACTAGAAGACACATTTTTAACAGAAATCTGGGTGATTACTGCACCGAGTGGTAATTTAACCGCAGTGGTTGCTGTGGCGGTAGCAGAATTTGGTGTAGCTGTGAGACCAACTGCAACCTCTGATTCTAATACACCTGCAGCTGTATAACCAACCATGGTACCTTCTCTCAATTTACCATCAACAGATGAAAAAGATCCGGAACCAGCACTTAAGCTACCGACATCTAGGTGTTTATTGTGGTGACCCGTTTGGGAAACTACTTTAAAATTTGACATATTTTATATTATGACAATATTTTATTTTTAAAGTTAAAGAAATAACACTTTATTAATAAAAAATGGACAAACTACACAATATTCTCCCTCTGTTACGGCAGTTTGGGATTTCACCAGATCAGCTTGGACCTGAAAGGCTGGAACAACTAATGAAAATATCAGATCAGATATCCGATCCATCGGCTATTAACAGTGAGTTGGCTTCAAAGGTAATGGACACTCTCGGTATTACCACAGCTCGTAACAGTCAAACGAAGAAGCCTGTCAAAAAGAAGAAAATCGGTCGTAACACTAAATGCCCTTGTGAGTCCGGACTTAAATGGAAAAAGTGTTGCATGCCGCTGAACAAATAATAATTTTAAATAATTCTTATATAAGAATTATTTACTTATTCCACCGTCTTAATTCAACAATGGATACACATTTACTTTGTCGTCTTTTTTCGTGCCTGACAAATACCCAGAACGGACTGTCATCGCCGTCGCGATACGCATTCCCTTGCATTTCCCATCCAGACTCTTTTTTACCACTGCTTCTAAGCACATAGAATTTCTCACCAAACTCTTTCCTAAGATTTTCAACTGTTATAACACTTTCTTTTACCCATTCTAAACCAAGAGACTTACATTCGTCGTCCTTGCATGTTTGTATACCTATGTATGTATTTTTATTAACACGTATAAAGTTTTCACTTTTTTTCTCTTCACACACATCACAAGTCCCATTATTTATAAGGGTCATTCTATGAGGGTATACTAATCGCTGTCTAATCATTTAGAATTAGTTTGTATTACTTTAATTCCTTTTTCTCCTTTTTCTTCCTTTTCTTCTTGATATCGGCTTGAGATCCACGACCACCCGATTTCGTGCTATTTTCATTTTCTTTAAAATGTTTACTAATGCATGAATCTTTCTTATCAAGATGTTGAGCACATATACTCGTTTTTACATATACACCATTCTTATCTTTTACGACAGTCTTGACAATAGGTTCTCCAGAACCACATATCACGCATTTATTATCTTCAGTTTTCTTATCTTCAGTTTTCTTATCTTCAGTTTTCTTATCTTCAGTTTTCTTATCTTCAGTTTTCTTATCTTCAGTTTTCTTATCTTCAGTTTTCTTATCTTCAGTTTTCTTATCTTCAGTTTTCTTATCTTCGTCCTCAGTCTCGTAATTATCTTCGTCCTCAGTCTCGTAATTATCTTCATCCTCAGTCTCGAAGTCATCATCGTCCTCAGTCTCGTAATCATCCTCGAAGTCATCCTCGAAGTCATCCTCTCTGACATCAACGCTCACACTGTTAGATGATTCTTTGGTATCTTCATCCATAGCATCACACCTTTCCACATTTTCATCCTCCAATTCTCTCTCACATTCAGCTATATTATCAAGAACCATTTGTAGTAATCCAGGAGCGATCATATCTTCTTGTGCAATCTCAATTATAGGTTGTTTAACTGGTGGAGTGGTAACTTTCATTCCAACTTTTTTACCATAAAAGTTACTAAAAGTCTTGTTCAACATGTCCAGAAATTCCGGCCGTATAGTCTTTCCAGTAGAAGGATTGACCACATCACATTTATCATTAAACAAACATTCAGTCATTGTATGGTGAATATCCAAACAGTATATTTTTTCATTCTCTTCGTACGGAATTAAATACTCGTTCGGTATATGCTGAATATCATCCTTATTAACACAATTATCTCTCCATTTATTATGGACATTTTTTCCTTCATATGTCAAAAACATTGGATGGTGTTTTCTAGAAGACTGGTTCTCGAGCTGAAAATAAATAGCAGATAATTCTTCTTCAACACGTTTTATTTTTGCAGAGAGAATATTCATGTTATTTCGTGTATGTTTGATATGACTGACAACTGATTCGGGATACATCTGATCTATTGTCAAAGTTGGTAGTGTATGAGGGGAGTACAAGTTGTTAATCAATCTATCCTTAAACATTTTAGCTTCTGGGTCATTTAAGATAGCTAACAATACAGCTAACTTTTGTGTAAAAGCTTTACCAGACTTGGTTGTGGAATCAATATTTTTAATCACATCATTAGTAAAATTTGTGATTGTACCATCCGATCCATATGGTTTAACCCCAAGAGTTGCTTTTTGTAAAGAATCTGATAATTTTTTGGTTCCGATATTAATCAGTGATTGTTTTGTTGGTTCTTGTAACAAACTCTCAATTTGCTGAGCACGTGTTAATCTAGAAATTCTCTCAAATTCACGCTGACTTTTAAAAACTTTTTCATTTTGTTTAATATTCTCAAACACAAATGGTTTCTTCTTACTCAGAGTAGTTTTATACACTATATTGAATTGTAGCACTGTTTCTTCATCTGTATAAACAATCAAATTATCACCATCCTGTTCATTGTTACCTGAGTATCTATTACAAAGCATAAGAAGGAACTCTTTATTGACCCTGTAAAGTTTGATAGTCTTACCCCCAAATTCCTCTTCAATATAATCATCGGTATCATAATATATTTTTGTGTTGGATTTACCTTTAGTTACTAGGTTGATGTACATACCAATAACTTTGTGATCTCCTTCCAACCACGGAGCTGATTTTATTATATTTGCGCATTTAGTCTGTTGCTGAGAATAGATTTTTTTCTCCTTTATTTTTCTTCTTGGTGGTGGTAAAGTAATATCTTTTTCAGACCCTAATTCTACAGCTTCATTCTTTTTATTCACTCCTGTATATTTTGAAGGTCTATGTTCTGTATTTGTCGTTGTATCTGGCCTTATTTCTATAATTTCACCGCCTTCTTTTTTATTTCCCTTAATTTTTGATTTAATCATCTCTTTGTGTTTTTCTTTGTATAATTCCCAAAAAGCAGTAGGAAGTTTAGAAGCTTGTCTAGAAGCTTGTTCGAAATATAAACGTATAAACTCTTTATACTCTGGTATGGTTAATAAAGTCAATATACCATAATCACCAAAAAAGAGTTTGTTTCTTTTCGTGTTTTTATTAACAAATACCTTTGTATTATCAATAATTGATTCAGGATCATCTACCAAACTTTTGCTAAGAAACCCATCCATTAGTTTATATTCGACATGATCTCTTTCGACCTTACCAATAGTCAGCTTATTTGGTCTATTCTGATGTTTATTCTGATGTTTATTCTGATGTTTATTCTGATGTTTATTTTTTTCATCAGAATCTTTACCCGCCTTTTTTTTCTTTCTTTTCCTCCATTTTTTCAATTCGCTAAGTATATTGCTCATCTTTTACTTTATAAAAAGGTTAATTAAATGGGAAAAGAAAAATAAAGTTGAAATAAAATACATTCTCGAGACTTTAAAAAGAAATGGTTAAACAAATTCCTGATGAAATATGGGCAATGGAAATATGGGACTATCTACATGCTAACAAAGATATGACTTCGCTAATGTCAGTATGTAAAGATTTTAAGGATATGGGTGGTGAACACGGATATGTTCGCCATCTTAATCTGTCTATGGACGCAGATTACATGAATCTCATGTTTATATGGGGGAATATCAAGCTTAAGTCGTTGCGTGGTATGAACGTGACACAACTTAATAGTCCTGCCGCTTGGATTCCGTTCAAATGGCCACAGGAAATCGTATTTTCACAGTGCAGAATGGGCGACAATAAAATAACTCCACCAAGAGGGTCCAGAACTGAGATATTACGTATTACAGATTCGAGTCGATGTAAATTGAGCATTGACTGGTCGAGATTACCAAATCTAAAAACCATCGAACTTCACGTTCACGACGTTGATTTAGAAGGTTTGGATGGGTGTAGAAAGTTGGAGAGAGTATGTTTAGACATAAAAAGTGACAATAAAGTATTGCCCTCGTGGTTGGCCGGTCTTGAGAACCTAACAAAGATCATCAGCAATCTGACACCGAACACCGACTTACACTTTGTATCGGAAAAGCTAAAGTTATGTCTTGTACCGAAAAACCTGAAACCTTTACGTGGTAGGCACATGCCTGCTCCGTGTGGTTGCAAAAATTGTCAGAATCGTGTTAGAGTATCGCCATATGTACCTTTTACATCTGTGTCAAAGTTAGTTCCACGTTCTCATCTCACTGATAATACATATATAAACTGTGCAGTCTTTCAAATATAATAAAATACAAATGAATATATATTTTGAATTAAAGTATATATTCAAAAATGTCTCAATTAAAATTCCATTATGGTACTATGAATAGCAGCAAGTCTGCAAATCTTCTTATGACAGCCTATACTCTTCGTTCACAAGGTAAAAATGTTGTTCTTATGAAACCTTCAACGGACAACAGAGACGGTGCTGATATGATTCAGTCTAGAGTAGGTCTTAATGCAAAGGCCGATATCGTGATTAAACCTGATAATTTCCCGTTGGACTGTGCTGGTCCGGAAGAGAAATCTTGCTCATCCCTTCTAGAGTCCGCTGATATTATTCTGGTAGATGAGGCTCAATTCTTAACGTTGGAGAATGTAGAAAAACTAAGATACATAGCTTCTCACGATAAAATACCAGTAATATGTTATGGACTTCTTACCGACTATAGATCACAGCTCTTTTCGGGGTCAAAAAGATTGGTCGAGCTGTGTGATCAGATTAAAGAGGTTACGTACGATGTTAGCCCGTTTCTGGGAGATTGCTGTGGTTGTAAAACCAATAAGGCGATTATTAATAGCAAATTTACTATTAATTGTGTTGGATCACATATTATTGTCAAGGAAGGTTCACTGGAGCCAGATTTGGGTGCTGAGGAAAAGTACAAACCGTTATGCTGGTTATGCTGGAGTGAAAATTAACGCTTCGGTACCAGTACAAGTCCCCTTATCTATTTCACCAACCAGAGCACATATACCAAAATACAGATTAATATTGTCGATTGTTTTTAGTTGGTTGTCTGTCGATAACACATCATGTTTGTCTGATGTTTTAATAATTACTACATGAGTATCCTGCCATGTCCAATTCTTGGTTTTCATCATTCGTTGTATAGTCTTCAATTTTTCGAGTTGTTGTGGTTGCAACTTCGACTCTGTCACCATGTGAAGCGCTATAATCCCCGCTTTATTTACAACAAATACCGCAAAACATGTATTTAACCCTGTAACTATCACTTCTGATGGGTTGGAAGTATAGTGGGGGTCTGTGGCAACCCATTTGCCGTTCATAAAAACAGCACTATCTTTTGTGATTGGATTTTCCACTTGGACATACTCTCCTATGATTTTATCACCAACGTATATCGGTGGTGACGATCCTGGTACTTTTTGTTCGTTGTGTATATAATCATACTGATCTCTCCCAAAATGGTACCATCTTCCGGTACCCTTCATATTTTCCTCAATCTGCACCATATACAGATTTTCTTGTTGGTTAGTCATTTTGTTAGTTTTTCTATAATTGTTGGTTATAGAAATCAATTTAGATATAATCACATTTAGTAACATATTCGATATTTTCACTGAGCAGGAAAGGCTTTCCACACCCCCAAATTAGACCATCCAATAAAAGCTGGTCACAGACAATTTTTGAGGAATGTGGGGGTATTTGACCACCTTGGTTAATAGATTGTATTATACCTTCACTTTTCTCTCCTGTTACAGGATTGGTAAAATTGACTGTTTCACCCACATTACCACCTGTTGTTATGACCGAGTCGTGAATTACACCTGTTGTTACAACCTGTACACTGTAAGTGTTTTTCAGTTGACCATGTCTAAAAATACGACAATTTGTTTCGTTCTTGTATACATGAATCGGCGCACTACAGTGGGGACAATCAAAAAGATAACCGTCATCTATTGTTACGACATTTTTTTCCATTTTATATTATGTAGATGATCTCTTAGGTCAAAATTAGTGAATACCCATCATTCTCCTCATTTCATATGCCAGCATTTTATCAGAACATTGATTGAGTTGTGGGATTTTTGACATAGTGTTTGACCGTTTAATTTCTGTTCTTTTAATTTCTTCAACTTCAACTTCTTCATTATCTTCTTCGATTTTTACCTCAATTTGTTGGGTGTTAATTATTTCATGAGCTTCGTGATCACTGTTAATACTTATCATAAGATCGTATTGAGCAGGCATTGGTATTCCTTGCTTTTTTGCGTATATTGAAAATTTGGTGTAAGAGCCAGCTGGTAACAACGGAGCTGACATGAATAACTCTTCATACTTTGTTTCCAACCAATCCATATAAGATACGGCTGCAATGCGATCTTTTCTATACAGTCCCAATTGCCTTCTAACATTTGATTCTATACTTGTATATCGTGCCGCTGCTGATTTATTAGCGTGACTAACCTCGTCAAACTTTCCAAATCTAACAGTGGCCACTAGTATACCAGAAATAAAACCGAGAAGTATTGTAACAACTGAAATTGTGGGATTACCAGTTAAACCAAAAGCAAGGCCTATACTAGATATAACGCTAGCAATTGGTCCCATTACTATTCCAGTTCCCATCAGACAATGATGTTTTTTACTGGCTCTCTGCGCCTGCCATATATGCATATGTTTATAACCTTGTGCTGCTTGACCAATACCTTGTGCTGCTTCTTCCAACTTAGAGTTCCAATCACTGTCAATTGGTTGCTCGTCTTCCATTATATCTTCCATTTACTTTAATAAATATATTTTACTAATAATAAATGAGCTACAAAACTTTAGAAACAGGATGGGCTAATAATGATAATTTACAAATTACGACCGCAAAACTGTGCGGTGGAGGTGCATATATGACTGATGGAGGTCCTAACGAACAAATATGCAAAAAAATGAGAAGTACAAAAGAAGGTAGAGAAGAGATATCTAGATATAACTGCGGTGGAGGCGGTTATAACGGAAGGCCTGTACATTTTGAGTTTACACCATTATCTAACGATCTTTGGAAAAATGAGAGAAATAATCCACCTATTTTAGGTAAGAAAATCCCTAAAGTTTTATAAATTTGATTTTTTTATCAGACTTTCCAGAAAAATAAACAAATCATGTTAAAATACTTACAAAGCTTTTATAATCCGTCCGTTGAGGACGTACAACGTATTGTTCCTACATACACACCATTTACACGGGAACAATTAATTATTCAATATAATAATGATAGACCAGCAACCGGTATTTCATGCCAAGAAGATGCTATCTTTGCACTGAAAAAATTGGATAAACTTACAACTCGTTACAAACTTTCTCCTGAACAAAGAGTTGAGTTGGGAAAACTTACAGAGAAAATCGACTCTGTAGATTGGACAGAGTTTTGCAATGTTCTTGAACCACATCAAATTGAGTATATTGGTTGGTAGTTCACATACTCTGTAATATATTCTATATCATATTGATACTAATATTAGTATCAATTAAAAATAATATTGACAATACATAAATGTCTGGAATTCTTGTAGTAGATGTCACTGACGGATTAACCGTAACACTTTCTGATGGTCAAGTAGCTCGTATTGGAAGTCTCGTGAAAGGAAACATTCACAATGGTATACATACACATTACAAAGGGCCATTATCATGGGTTATTAAAAAAATATGTGTTGAGGAAGAAGGTAGTGTGTATATAAATGGTCATCATAATACACGGGGTCATTTCCCGTCAATGGGAGTACACCAACTTGTTCTAGTTAATTATTAAAAAAATGTATAATAAATGATACTATTCGTCGTATGTTTATTTATATTCTTCTTGATAGGATTATTAGTATTCACCAGATATAAATACGTTGTCTCTCCGTCTCACAACGGTCTGATTTTATTTGATATTGATGGAACTTTGACAACAGGCACTGAAAACGAGAAAGTTGTACAAAGCTACATTGATAAAGGTTATGCCGTTGGTATAGCCACGGCCGGAGGGATTTATACTCCGGAAAATTTACTTAGTTATGATTGGATGCCACGAAATCTGTATGATTGGATGGAGACCAATAATTTTAACACTTTCAATAATGTGGCTAGTCACATACTAGCAGGTAAAAACGACCCAGAGTCTTACTTAAAAAATCTGGCCAAAAAACCGGAAAATGTTTTCTGGCCAGGTTGGTCCAAAGGTCTAGCCATGGAAAGAACCGGAAAGTTATATAATACAACTAATATATTGTTGTTCGATAATGATCCTTCTTACATATATGGAGTAAGTCAATACAACAAAAATCTCAAAGTAATATGTGCTGGTAGTCCGTGCAGCTCAGAGACACTTAGCATGAAATCTATAATCTAATACCTTAATTGGTATAAGATTTTTCTATAATTTAACCACCTTGTCAAAAGTTCCGGAAATTACTTGATGTGCTATGATCAATACAAGTTTACCACTGAAGTTATCACGAATTGCGTCGAAAACAACACCTGTCATATCCTGATCCAGGCTTGCCGTACATTCATCTAACATAAGTAGTGGTGTGTTAAACATTTCAGCCAATGCAAGAGTATATGCAAGGACAACTCGTGATAATTCACCACCGCTAAGCATGTGCATATCACATTCCATTCCTTTGTACTCAATTTGCACACTGATAGACGGTTTAGTGGTCTTTTTAGTGGTCTTGAATGGAGTGAGTTGCACTGATATTGGATTGTCTGGGAAAAAAGCGTCCAGATAAGTTCTAGCGTGCGTATTTATAATATCAATTATGTTAAGTAGGACCAAACTCTCAGCTTCCAAGATTTTCTGCTTCAATGTCATCATCGCTCCGTATTTTTTACGATCTTCCTTCTCTTTGTGACTGAGTTGATCAGCCTGTGTTACAAGTTTCTTGTACGCTGTCAGTTTCTCCTGATATCTCTGCCAATCCTCAATCTTTTCTATATTACTCGCATGCTCTTCACGTTTTGTATTTAATCGGTTTATTTCGTCCTTGTATTTTTTCACATATGTTTCAATGTGGTTAACGCTTCTCACTTTACCGTATGTTTCAATATGCATCTCACTTTTTCTACTCACCTCTGATACTGTATTGCTTAACTCATCTTCCATTCTTTTGATATTCTTGCACAAGTTTCTCATTGAAAGTTTGTCATCCTTTTCTTTGTCTATCAAAGTTGTTAAGAGATCGCGATCTTCGATTTCTAATGACTCACCAACTCTAGAGTCCCCTTCAAGTTGATCGAGTTTTCTTCTCAATTGGCTTACCTTCTTTTTAAACATTTCACACGCTGAGGACATTTCACCTCTCTCTATTTTACTTGTTAATTTATCAAGCTTTTTACTTAACTCTTTTTGCGAAGCTTTGTAGTCAAGTAGATACTCTAGATCACCCTCCAGTTCCTCAAGAACAGGTCTTTCCTCGTACTGTTTAAGTATATCATTTATTTGTGCCTCTGTCTCCTCTCTATCTGCCCTTCTGTGATCATATTTACTTCGTTCCTTGTTAAGTTTTTGTACATCTCGGGTAAGACAATTTATATCATCCTGAACAGACTCTAAATCACCAGAAATAAGTTGTATGTCGTCTTCGCACTTGTGAAGAATGACTCCTTTCATTTTCAACAAGGAAGAACATGATGGACATTTATATGTATTTTGTGATGCTTCCAGACTCTGATAATCTTTGCGGCGTTTCTCTAACAAAGTCTCCTTTGTATTTATTTTATTAATCAATTCATCTATATCAACAAGTTCGGGTCCTCCCCTACCACTCTCCAACTGTTGTAAGTGTTGACAATCTCTGATAATAGATTTGGTATCAGAGATTGTAGATGACAAATCTTCGATACTATATTCTGTATATAAACTGTTACTCCATTCTGTTACCTGGTCATTCATATCTTTTGTCTCATCTTCGGTCAATTTTTCCAATTCTAACAAAGTTTTACTATATCTGGTGCGCAGATCATAAACATCCTGTCTGGCATTGACAGCTGCCAGCATCGTTTGATAATGTTCTAGAAGATCACCAGTTGACATCTCAGACTTTTCAGTTATTCCTGTTGAAATCTGTTCTTCAAGTTCGGATACACGATTTTGTTGACTTTCCGTATTGGCATCCAGAACTTTTGTGGCAACCAGCTCTGTTTGTGCTCTTTCAAGCTTACGAACCTCTTTCTTAATCAGCACACCTGAATTTTTGTATCTGGTACGTTCATTTTTAATAACTTTATCTCGTTGTTTACTACTGCACTTTATTGGGAAAACAACGGTCGTTGGTTTTTTAGTTTCTGTCAAAATCTGTGTAATCATGTTGAGTTGAGATGTTACACTTGTAAGTTCATCCCTAGCACTTAACATTTCAACTTTCAACCTCTTTTTTATATCACTAATTTGCACATCACGACAAGAAAACTTTTCCAACATTTCCAGTTTATCGTTTGGACTCTTTAAGATAAAGCTGGACAGGTTGCTTTGCTGTATATATCCACTGGTTTTGTACGTATTGCCAAAATAACTATTTATCATTTCCTGAGCAGCTTGATCTTCATGAATATCATTTAATACCAATCTATTTGGTCTTTTTGTTCTCACTATACTTAGTTTGTCGAATTGAAGTTCAACTCTGGTAGATGTTTTACCATAAGCTTGTAACTTATTACCTGTTCCGAATAATGCAAAGAAAATACCTCGTAATATTGAGGTTTTTCCTGTTCCACTTGGACCAGATATAAGTGTTAGACCTTCGCTACCGAATTCAAACGCGGTATCGCTATAACAAAGAAAATTTATAAGGCGTATCTTCATTTTTTTTTTAATTATTCTGATATTCCTTATATTAATTCAAAATTATATTTAAGGAGAACATCTTGATAATGTAAAGAATGTTAACATACGAAATCTATACAAAAGATCGCCTTGCAATCAGAGGAGATAAAAAACATCATAACGCATTAAAAGCTTTGGGAGCCCGGAAAAATTCTCGTATGCGTGGAGGGGAAGGATGGATTATCCATTCTAATAAAGAAAAATCTATTAAAAAACTTATATCTGGTATTCGTAAGACGGAGAAGTTAGAGAAAATGGAATTAAATATTAAATCAAAACAAGAACAAACTAAATATCGCCGTGAAGACAGTGAGGAAGAGGATAGCGACGACGACGTTGAGCTAGTTTCACTTCTGGAAGTTAATACAAAAGAGGAGAAACCATTAGTTCAAATAGAAGAGAGAGATTCTGAAGAAGAGAGAGATTCTGAAGAAGAGAGAGATTCTGAAGAAGGAGAGATTAGACTTGAAGAGATTAGACTTGATGAAGAGATTAGACTTGATGAAGAGATTAGACAGGAAGAGATTAGACAGGAAGAGATTAGACAGGAAGAGATTAGACAGGAAGAGATTAGACAGGAAGAGATTAGACGAGAAGAGATTAGACGAGAAGAGATTAGACAGGAAGAGATTAGACAGGAAGAGATTAGACGAGAAGAGATTAGACAGGAAGAGATTAGACTAGAAGAGATTAGACGAGAAGAGATTAGACAGGAAGAGATTAGACTAGAAGAGGTTAGACTAGAAGAGGTTAGACGAGAAGAGGTTAGACGAGAGTCTCGACGTGAATCAAAAAGAACAATGAAACGAGAGATATTACGACGTCAAAATGAAAAGGATGTTGAACGAGCGAAACAGTCAAAGAAGAAATATAAAACAAAAAAAACCAATGTGTCACGAGATGTTCTCACAAAATACAGAGACTTTGGTAAACATCCAGAGGTTTTTAAGAAATTACGTTCGGAATCACCAATGCGATATTCGTCGTCTGAAACAGAGTCTGAATCGTCTGAAGATGACTTCCCAAGCCCAGATACACCAAAAAACATTAGATATCAGCAAAAATTAGAGAAGAAAATTCGTGATCTGGAGAGATTGGTAAAGGAGTTGAAAATTAAGAATCACAAAATTAAGGCAGCATATCATAGAAAACATCGTTAATAATATTTTTACTATAACTTTAAAAGTTATAGTACCATTTATGATAATATACATCGGTTACATGTTCTCATGACATCCTTAATATTTACATAATTAACCTCAACATCTGGCATGTCTGGTGGTTCAATTCGTGCAAGTGACAATATAGTGTCCAGTAATTGATCAAAACCTGTATTATCTTTAGCACTTACTGCAATGTGAGGGGCTCCTAATTGAAATGCGAAATTTATACCACTGTTCATACAGTTGTTATCCATGTCTGACTTATTACCGACAACAATAGAACGAATTTTAGGTATTTTATTTTTCTTGTACGCCTCATGTATTTCACGTAGTTCTCTGATAGAACTAAGTCTGGACATATCATATACTAAGATTAGGATATCCGAACCTTTGACATAAGCATATGTTATGCTTTGAAATCTGGAATCACCTGCGAGATCCCATATATTAATTTTTGCACCGTACATTGGTAAGTGCTTGATAAAAAAGTCGACACCGATAGTGCTGACATGATCTGGATACGGTTCTTTACCAGATAAACGACAACCAATGCTGGATTTACCCACCGCACTGCTACCACATACTGATACTTTTAGAACCTTTTTTATACTCATTTATCTTATACACTATAATCTTTTGACCTAAAGAATATCACGTATAATGATAAATTATGTTAACAAATGAGTCTATAAACTTTGGTAAATATAAGGGTAAAACATTAGGATATGTTCTGAAAGATCGGAAGTACTGTATGTGGTTGAAAGGAGAAGATTGGTTTCAGGAAAGCCATACTTATTTGTATAATAGAATAAATGAATATAATCCAAGACCTTACTTCCTTTCCGGATCCGGAGGAGAATGTAAAGATTTTCTTTCCGATTATGAGTTCTTTAATCTTAAGGAGGTGGACGATGTTGAGTTACCACTGACAGAGTCTGAGAAAAGTTGTTACACTTTCTATCTGGAGATGATTGAAGATTTGAAAGGTCGGATATACGCTCGTTTGGAGGACGAGGAGGAGAATCCGTACAACATTAAAGCTCCTGTAAGATGGTTAAAAAAATTTGAAAAAGAATGTGGTATCCCAAGAATTGAATTCAAAGAGTTTCTATCGGCATACGATCTCATTAATATTCCGTACATTGTTGAGAGAATCAAAAAAGAGGGTGGTATTGAGTACAAAGGGGCTAAATCTTTTCTGATAGCCAAAGAGCGCTCGTTGGATCAGGAGAAGTGGTGGGAAACTCTGTTGAAGAAGAAGTATGGAGAATCGTTAACGGTGCAGTACGTGTTTGAAAAATGCATCTTTGATTTTCTCAATATCGACACTCAGACCATTTTCGAGTGCAAACTGGGTATGAAGGATTTTTGCGAGGACCAGCACCGGAAGTATAATATTGTTCTGAAAAAATATCGTATCATATACTTAATCGGTAAAGATTGTGTGATAGATATGGAGAGACGAAAAATCTTTACCACAGATCCTGATAAATACGAGAAGTATTTTCTTAGAGTCTCCAAACCCAGTTATCTCGATCTTTTAATTGTAGAGCAAGAATTTGAAACTGTAAATGTCGAAGATCTAACAGTTCTGTTCGGAGGAGATTGAACATTTTTACATAATTCTAAACAGAATTATGTTTTATTTAATTTATACACAATCACTACACAACATTGTATTAATCTCCGGAATATTAAGTCCTTTTTCTTTCATAGTTCCGTATACTTCTGGTGTTGGAACCGCAACAACCTCACACTTGGTACATGGAATGTAATCTGTCATTGCTCGAACGGAAAAACCGGCTTGTGTAAAGCATTCGATAAACATTCTGAGTAATTTATGGTCGTCGCTCATAGATAACTCCTTAACAATTAAGATCTGGGCTGGTTTTACCCCAATTCTCTCACATAAAACAATCCAATTTGTATTAAGATGTGGATATCCGTCACAAAAGCGTGGTAATGTGGCTACAATCCATCCAGGAAAGGTTTTCTTAGCCAACTCATTTACATCTCCCATAGTTTTCATTTCCTTGAGTTCTTTTACAATTTCTTTCATATTAGAAGGATCTTGATATATGGTCATTTAATATGATTTTTTTATTACTTTAAATAAACTCATGAGTTCATTAACTACAAAATATGATATTTGTGGTAACTGGAAAGGATATTCTCGATCTTTAAAGTTAGGATGGTGGTACCCGTGTTATAAATGTGATACTTTAACGGCAAGAGTATTTAAAAATAATAATTACACCTTGTGGATTTGCAAAGAATGTCTACCTAGTTATAAATATATATACATAAACTCTCTTACCTTTCCAAAATAATATGGGGACCAGTTCAATATTTATTTTTTTGTGAAATTATTATAATAATTTCACAAAAAAATAAATATAATAATTTCTTCTTGAGTAATAATAAAATATGTCAGCAGGTATTTCTCTAGAAAAATCTATTCGCACTTGTAAAGTCGTTACCGGATGGGCCGATAAGGTTCAATCCGCACGATTTCAAGACCCAAATTCGCAGATATGTCTTATGTGGGATGGGACAAACAGTAAAGGACAAGGAGTCCACCCAGATTCATTTTACACTAAATCAGCAGGTTGTAACAGCGCTCTTGACAGAGTAGCTGTTGAAAATAATCTTCGCCCTTCTTATATGGAATATATTACTCTTAATGCCGGTGGTATTAAACTCGGGTATGAAAGTATGGGCCGAGACGGTGTAAATCAACGTGGTAACCAGTTAAAAGATGGATTAAACCAGACTGGACAATTCGGATTCGGAGCTGGTTTGACACAAACCGAACCAACTTGTAAAAAAGGTGGAGGTCAAGTAACGCATGAAACTTTTGCCAAAATTAATACGGCCGGCCGTAACTTGAAAAATTTAAATCATAGACAACAAAACCGTGCCCGATCCGGTATGTAAATATACAAAATTTTATAATATAATTTCTAATACACTTAAATGTATTAGAACAAAAAAAAAACTTATCCGTACAGTGCAAACGAGTTTCCGTTTGACATTTTCCAGTCGGTACCATACTCTGTGAAAAAACCATGTAGTAGGTCTGTGAGAACATCCTCGTCTTCCGGACACGAAGAAGGTTGTGATCCGGATTGAAAGCCGCTATTCTGTATTGCAAAATCTCCTCCTGGTCCAGACGCCACAAAAATAGATTGACCTTGAGAAAAATTTAATTGCTCTTTCCACATCTTTCCCCAATTTTTGGCAGGAACACAATAACGTCCTATAGCATTATTAGCATAACCTTTCGCATTTCCTGCACAGCAAATTCCGCTGTTAGTTTCCTGTATCATGCTATAATCATTAGGTAATGGTGGACATCCACCATTACTTTTATGATAACCATCACACTCAGCCAGAAGTGATTTTTTCCAATGACCAAATTTACCAAACCAATTACCTTCGTACGCATCAGGCCATGTGAAATCAGGACCGGGTGTTATAAGATTTGGCGTCGTTTCTGTACTTGACGGTAAAGGGTATCCATCACTTTTTGACATGATTCCCTGCTCTGACCACGCAATCTTAGTATCTTTTGTCATATAATTCATTACACCGGAAGACCATGAAGATTTCATTGCAGCAAAAAGTTGTGTTGCCATAATACCAATCATATAATGTTCTTCGCCTTCAATGAGAACACCTTGACAAGGTTGTGATCCCATACTTTTCAACAATTTATTCAGTATTCCAACCTGTCCATCAAGTCCTAATAAAATACCATTACCTGTTGTCACGTTTTTATTCCAACCACTCATTGCAGGGAGTAGATATGGTATGAATGTGGCGCCAATTTTTTTGGAATAAGCTTGGCATAAAGTGATTAATTTACGAGCTGATATAATATTACCAGTGGATGACTGCTCACTTGATAACATACCTGTATATTCAGGGTGTTCGGCTATTATCTCATCATAATCTTCTGTAGTCCATGTAGGCCAAATACCAACTATAAAGTTTTTAATGCATATGTCTGAGTTAACTATTGAATTCCCTGGATCCCACGGAAACTTTGATAAGTCTGAACCTGTCATATTATTCACATGCCAAAACAGATTTTCAACAGTGTACATCTTTTTACATATTATTTTTCCTCCGCCATCATCTCCTCCACCTTTTCCTCCGCCATCATCTCCTCCACCATCATCTCCTCCACCTTTTCCTCCGCCATCTCCTCCACCTTTTCCTCCGCCTTTTCCTCCGCCTTTTCCACCTCCGCCATCATCTCCTCCGCCTTTTCCTCCACCTTTTCCACCTCCGCCATCAGTTGATGAATTGCGATCGACAATTATTTTAATTAGTAATATTACCAATCCAATTAATAATATTACTAATAATATCCATTCAATTGTTCTCATTTATACTAATAAAGTAAAAAAGTAAATATATGTTAAAGGGAAATTACTCTGATGCTAAACAGGTTTATAGATTGGACAGCTTATTTTCAAATAATCATGAATCTTACATTAAAACAACTGAATAAGCTCATCACCACATTCCTTACTGAGAATGAATCTGTCGAAAACCTTGCCGAGCAATGGATGGACACTAAAAACCAAAAATTAGCACGTAGTCTAGTTAATAAAAGTAATAAACCTAAAAAGGATCCAAATGCCCCCAAAAGAGGTAAATCGTCCTACTTATTTTTCTGCGACGAACGTAGATCAACTGTTCAAACAGAACTCCCAGCCGGTTCCAAAGCTACCGACGTCACACGCGAATTAGGAGTCCAGTGGAATAAACTCAAAGCAAGCACGAAAGCCAAAGATAAAAAGAGTATGGTAAAATACACCAAAGCCGCAAAAGAAGACAAAGAACGATACGACATTGCCAAAGCTGCTTACGTTCCACCAGTGGTTGTTGTTACAAGCACCACAGAGACCAAAACAAAAGCCAAAGCTGCAAATGGCCCTAAACGTTCCAAATCTTCCTATCTTTTCTTCTGCGCCGCCAACAGATCAGTTATCAAGACTGAAATGCCAGAGGGAACAAAAAACACTGACATCACACGTGAATTAGGCAAACGTTGGAATGTGCTCAAAGCCGATGGTAAAACTGCCAAGTTCGACAAACTTGCTGCCAAAGACAAAGCGAGATACCAGAGTGAAAAAGCTGCAATCACCGATTCAGATGAGATCGTCGAGGAGATCCCAAAAGCACCAAAAAAAGGGGCAAAAAAAACTAAAAAATTAGTAAAAAGTTCCGTAAAAAAACCACGTAACGGTTACCAGAATTTCTGTGCCGACAACAGAGCACAATACAAAATCGATTCACCAACTCTAAAAGCATCAGAGATCACTAAGAAACTTTCCACGGCATGGAAAAGTTTGGATAAAGACGAGCAACAAGCTTACAAAAGTTCCACATCCACTGCCTAATTTCACCAACAATTTCTTATACTTAATTAAGTATCAGAAGATTCAATCAATATATCAATATTTTGTAACCTATTGGTTGCTTTCCGCATCACACTTGCTAAAACCGATGCAATAGTGACACCTGAAGAGATAACTATTAATTTCCAGTCATCGACATAACCCAAATATTGTAAAGTTGCAAAAGTGGCGGTTGAAACACTACCAGTGCAAATTACACCTGTTATAATAATATCACATGGATGCATATTTATATAATAATAAATATATTTCAGAGTTGAGATATAATTACAAATTTGAAAAGAAATTCCAAGTTGGAAATAATAAGTAGAAATCATGAAATCAATCAACAGTTCTACTTATATTAAAGGAAAAAAGTTGGGGTCTGGAACTTTTGGAACAGTGTACAAAGTTATACGTAAAACAGATGGAAAAATATTTGCTCTTAAGAGCTTTCCACCTGAAACGGAGATAGATTTGGGAGCTCTCAGGGAAATTTCAATAATGAAGATGTTTCAGGGAAATGATGAGGGTGTAATGAATTTGGTAGATGTTGTAATATCTGGTGGAAGTGTCGGTATTATCATGGAATGTTACCCATTTGACTTATTTCACGCTATAACAAATAATCTTCTTGACAGCAAAAAAAGAAATGGTGTAGCATGTCAACTTCTGAAAGCTCTTTCTTTCTTGAAAAGAAATGGTATACTTCACAGAGACATTAAACCTGATAATATATTAATTGATAGTAATTTCAAACCAGTACTGGCCGATTTCTCTTTGTCTAAAGTCTTTAGAGGACTTTGTATACAGGGAACTCACACAGGAAGAATTGCCACAGCAACTTATCGAGCACCAGAAGTTGTTGCGAAAAAACCTTACAGTTTTCCAGCCGATGCATGGTCATTGGGTGTTGTTCTGTACGAAATGTACACAAATAAAACTCTCCCGTTTAATGAAGACAAGAAGGCTCTAACATTCTTAATAAGAAAAATACCAAAATTTAAAGATACTCCTCTCGGTAATATGGTAAAAGGTCTGCTTCGTTTTGATCAAAAAACCAGATTAACACCTCTTCAGGCATTGCGTGGAAAGATGTTTAACTCCGACTATATATCACCTGTGTTATGGAAAACAGCTAAAAAGTGTGACGTTTCCAATGAAATAAGAGAATGGTGTTCAACTTTTGAAGCGGAGAAAGAAATAACTGCTTGGGCAGCTCAGATATATTACGATCGTGTGATAACATCAACAGCTCAACACTCTGTGGCCCTTGCTTGTAAAATGTATGAAACAGAGCTACAGGATCATGAAGAATTTCCGGATTATCCAGAGGAGGAGATAGAAATTCTTCGCGGTATGAAGTATAATCTTTTTATATAAATTATTACACATAAAACTTATCCAAATATTTGGATAAGTTTTTTCCCCACAAAGTTTAATATTGATTTTTTGCTATAATGCGCAGAAGAGACTCAGTTCTTTCCCAGCACATACAAGGGTCTGTCACTGATATATCAGGATCTGCATGTGGTCCAGGCTCCTGTTTACCAGATTTTATGTGAGACTCAATCATTATACCACACACATGATGCGATCTGGATGATCGTATTGCATTATCGTATTGTATATCTAATATTTTATTTGAATTACCATGGGCGCAGTCTACAACTATTGCAACACCGGTACTTTTTAGATCCTCAATACCTTTCTCAATGTTAGGTCCATTCTGGTAAGAACCCCTGAGAACCGCGAAAGCATCCTGATTACCGGATGTATGCACAGCACATAATTTACCATTAGGTTTAATACCACAAAAAGATCTCGGAACTCTTGCTGCTTGAACACCCTCATATGCTACTGTAGCCCGACCATCAGAAGGGTTCTTAATACCAATGGGGAACGAAACACCACTTGCCAAGTTTCTGTGAATTTGACTTTCAGATGTTCTAGCTCCGATAAAACCAGCAGTAAGATATGTATTAATATACTGAGGTTCTATAGTACTGCCTAAAAGCTCCGTACATATAGGTTGTTTAATTTTATCAGTTATGGTGTGAGCCAGTTTAATTGTTCTCTCCAAGCCACTTACTATGTCGTTGCTACCGTCCATATGAGGATCATCCAAGAACCCGGTCCAGCCCACAGTGGTACGTGGTTTTTGTATAAAGAACCTCATAATTAGTAATAACTGAGGTAATTCTTCCTGTAACCTTTTTAACCTTGTTGCATACTCAATAGCTGAATCTTCGTTGTGAATTGAACAAGGTCCAACAAAAATTATAAGTCGTTTATCTCTACCTTGAATTATGTCAGAAAGATCCGTCCTCGACATACTAACTGTATTACCTACTGAAGGTATAATAGAGTTTATTGGTGATATTAATTCAATATAATTTGTAATACGAGAGTCATTTTGTTCTTGCATTTTATCTAGAAGATAATCAGTCTTTATGTAAACTATTAAGCTTACATAAACGATGTTAAATGATGTCCGGAGTTCCCAAGACAAGAGCCACCTCTCTAGCATTCTTGTTTATTGTGAGCTCAGACAAGTCAACCTTTTTAGCAAACTCTTTCAAATTAATATCTATCTTACTTTTCTTTATCCAGTAGTATGTTAATGCAGCGGCAACCGACTGTGGTCTTGACCTGTTGAGTTTGGATGATCTATTCTTGATACGTGCGTACAGAAGTATAACCTCTTTCTTTTGTACAGGTGTTGCTCTGAACTTATTCATGATATCATGAATAAGATGAACAGGTGTAATAATGGTAGTGTGTATCTTTGAATCTTTGGGTGCATTTACATTGACAATCTTCAGACCCTTCAGACCATTCTTTCGACTGAGACCAAATAGTTTTACCAGGGCGTCCGGAGTCTGATGCTTACCAGACATCTTGTATGCATGAAAAATACAGGCAAACACTATTGCTTTACGAGAATTACCTCTGTAAATCTGACCTTTGGTGACCTGAGTATATAACTCGTCTGCTTTGGTCACTATTGTCTCACTGAACCCCATATTTTGGACATCTTTACTAATATTTCTCTCGTCTGTCTTACGAATCTGCACTCGATTGGGGTCTGAAGATCTCTTGCTGTCGGATGACCCATAATATCTCCACTCTTTCTCATGTGTAATAGTCCGTCTTATCTCCTCCCCACAACCCAGGCAACTAATTACCCCACCCTCGTCAACTATATCTACGTGTTGGCAAATAGATGCCTTACTAGGAGTTTTTTCATCCTTAGTACTTTCATATGCGGCCAGTGCCTTTTCAAATAATGCAAATTGGGACATTGTTTAGTTTATTAAGTATGTTTGTCTCATTATTTCGTTTTTATTTTATAACAAAAAATAAAAATTGGGACACATATCCCGCGTATGGGCTGTGAAGAGGGTTCATTCATGATAATGACTGTTCTTGTGATTTCCTCTTGTTAACGATTTTGTAAATTCTGAGTTTATCAGGGACTGAAATTTCAGGCCAGTATTTATAAAAGTCCCCGGTGGAAAATTTCATGAAATTTTCCACCGGGTTTTTCATCCATTTTTCCTTCATTTCTTCTCGTTCGCCATTATATTCACTGATTACTCTCTGCCGATATGGGGTTCTATTCTCAAAAATTTTATCTTCGAAAACATCACATGTTTGATTTATCTTTCCTTTGCTTGGAGTATCACATACGTTTTTGGTTGCGGATCCTAATACTTTTCCTCCTATATTCTTTACATATTCTCCAGCACCTCGAATACGATCTATGAAACTACCAAACATTCCGTATTCGTCCTGCCAAGCTTCATCGTCAAAATCTTCACTGTTCAGATTATCAGAAGATTGGCAGATATTTTCACATGCTTGACCATAGTTAATCATACCGTTATCGTGGAAATCCCTTACCTTACCATTTTTCCAACTATTACATAAATAGTTACCTATTTCTGCTTCCATAATACAATCTTTGTCGTTGTAATTGCAATAGTTCACGTTCAAATCCCATTTTCCATTTCTAAAAATCATACCGCATTCACGACGACGATAGAGAGGTGGTTGTTCGTTTTTTTTATTATTTGCAAGTGTATCACGTTCTTTTTGAAGATCTTTTTCTTCTTGAGTTGGGTTCATTTCTGATAATGACATGTCATTAACACACTGTCTCCTTGTTTGTTTGGTATTTGGTTTGGTTTTTTTATATTCTTTATATTCTTGATTGTTCATTTTTCTACACCCGGTTGTACCGGTGCATTTACCGCCACGCACTTCTAAGTCTGAACAGAATATTTTTTTACCTTCTTCCTCTTCTTCCTCTTCGTCGCTAGTCCAACCTTGACCCAATATATTAATTTTCTTGGATTTTTTCGAACAAGCATTTTTCTTAGCATTTTTAATCCAATCCTTTTTCTTCTTCTTTGCAGAGGAAACTTTCTTCTTCTCCTTTGCAACCAATATTTTCTCCTTCTTTACAGCTTTCTTTAATTTATCCTTCTCCTTCTTTGCAGCTTTCTTTAATTTATCCTTCTCCTTCTTCAATTTATCCTTCTCCTTCTTTGCAGCTTTCTTTAATTTATCCTTCTCCTTCTTTGCAGCTTTCTTTAATTTATCCTTCTCCTTCTTTAATTTATCCTTCTCCTTCTTCTCTGCTTTCTTTAATTTATCATCGTCCTTTTTTATTTCAGCTTTTATTCTATCCTTCATTTTCTTCTCCTTCTTTTTCTGTTTTTCTCTTAATGTTTCGCAAACAGACTTTTTACGCTTTGTCTTACAAACAGACTTTTTACGGCAGCGACCTGTTGATCTGTTGCGAACTTGATTTGCCTTACAAGGTTTTCGCTTTGATTTGGTAACAGACTTTTTACGCTTTTTCTTTCGCTTTGATTTGGTAACAGACTTTTTACGCTTTTTCTTTCGCTTTGATTTGGTAACAGACTTTTTACGGCAGCGACCTGTTGATCTGTTGCGAACTTGATTTGCCTTACAAGGTTTTCGCTTTGATTTGGTAACAGACTTTTTACGGCAGCGACCTGTTGATCTGTTACGAACTTGATTTGCCTTACAAGGTTTACGTTTTGACTTACGAACAGACTTTTTACGGCAGCGTCTTGTTGATCTGTTACGAACTTGATTTGCCTTACAAGGTTTACGTTTTGATTTGGTGGTTTTAAGTTTTGACTTACAGGATTGTTCCTGTTCGTATTTTTTCGCAAAAAATAAATTCATTTTTTGCTGATTTAATAGAGATGTGTCCATTGCAAATGATGGGGTATTTATAATAGGATTGTTCATTTTTTATATATACATTTTTTTTATTATAATATAAATTCTTCTGTTACAATTTTTTTGTAACAGAAATTTGTCAACCAGGCCATCATCAATTATAGATTTATAGGTCTATTATCAGTTAGGCTCTCAGCAGAGTGGACCAGCTAAAGTCCTTCCTCCAGATTTATATCATAGTGTTTCAATTTTTGTATTAAAGCGTCAAATGATGTATAAAGTCCGCGGATTTTCTCCCCATTCCCATTGGGATTGGGCAATTCGTATCTACCTGGACGTGTTGCCGATAGTGAAATCACAATTTTTACATCCTCTTTGCTAAAACTCATTTTATTTGCCATGCAACGAAGATTAATGGCTGTGTCTAGTACACAGTAGTCTAAAATTAAACCACATAAAATGATTGGGTTTTTACTCTTAGAAGCTTCTTTTATTATTGGTTTCCAATCGTATTGTTTGAGATTTTTTACTTTTTCTTGGGTTGGATCACAATGTGGCACTTCTTGTCCTTCGGGAGATAATTTGGTGAGATTTTTACAATCGACGACATCTGACTCACAACAAACCATTCCACCAATCAATTTATTACTGCTGGGTTTTTGCAAAAGATTAGCGTGAACATTTTCGTTATTTTTGAGATATTCTTTAGTGTGAAGCTCTTTCTTCCTCTCTTCGTAATGATTTGTTGTAAATCCTTTATATTTTTCCGTTGTATCGTATCCAACTCCACCAAAAGAATCTTCATCGGCTATATAACCTTTGTAACCAATATCAACTTGGAATTCTGGGCCTTTTACTTTTTTCTTTTTCAAAATTGCGTTCCGTATTGGTTCTATAATATTAGCACCATCAGAGCCAATTAAGCAATGTGGACCAAACACCTTGAATGACATGTGATCAGGTGGATGGTAGTCTTTGGTAAGAATTATATGAGATGACTTTTCGATTTGTTTGATACAAGAAGCTGCCGCGGTCATACTACACTTAGCACCCCCAGCTTTACCAGCTTCATCCTTATCACACATGTGTTGTCTGGAGGTCCCTCCTTTTACAAAATCGTTTTGAAAATCTACAATAACTAATGCTGTTCGCTGTTCGACATTGGATATAAAAAGGTTTTCAGGGAGTTTACCATACAAATTGCCCATCTCTTCCCGCGTATAATTACCTGTAGTGGTAAAAATATCACTGGTGTAATAAGGATCAAATGTTCGATTAGCTCCGTGTTGTATGTTTTTTTCTGGGCTCATAGACATAGAATACTCTTCGTCCTCTTCGTCGCTAGTCCAACCTTCATTAAATTTTTCATTTGATTTCTTTTGTGTACAATCACTTTTCTTCTTCTTTGCAATCCAATTCTTCTTCTTCTTCTTTGCTAATGAATTTTTCTTCTTCTCCTTCTTTAATTTATCCTTCTCCTTCTTTGCAGCTTTCTTTAATTTATCCTTCTTCTTCTTCTCAGCTTTCTTTAATTTATCCTTCTCCTTCTTTAATTTATCCTTCTCCTTCTTTGCAGCTTTCTTCAATTTCTCCTTCTCCTTCTTCAATTTATCCTTCTCCTTCTTCTCTGCTTTCTTTAATTTATCATCGTCCTTTTTTATTTCAGCTTTTATTCTATCCTTCATTTTCTTCTCCTTCTTTTTCTGTTTTTCTCTTAATGTTTCGCAAACAGACTTTTTACGCTTTGTCTTACAAACAGACTTTTTACGGCAGCGACCTGTTGATTTGTTACGAACTTGATTTGCTTTACAAGGTTTACGTTTTGATTTGGTAACAGACTTTTTGCGACAGCGCCCTGTTGATCTCTTACGAACTTGATTTGCTTTACAAGGTTTGCGTTTTGATTTGGTAACAGACTTTTTACGACAGCGCCCTGTTGATCTCTTACGAACTTGATTTGCTTTACAAGGTTTGCGTTTTGACTTGGTAGCAGACTTTTTGCATTTTGACTTGGTTGCATGTTCCAATTTGTATTTTTCTGCAAAAAATAAATTCATTTTTTGCTGTTTTAATAGAGAGGTGTCTCTGTCCATATCTGGACCACCATTACCCCAGTCCATTGTAAATTCGGGAGTATTTCTAATAGAATTGCTCATTTTTTATATATACAAATTTTTTATTAGAATATAAATTATTCTGTTACAATTTTTTTGTAATAGAAATTCACCGATTATCATTTTATTTTTGGTATATCTTTGTCATATTGGAGCATTTTGTCAATTAATTCGACATGCGACAATATCATACGCCTGCAACAATATCTTCGTAATCCAAGGAGGTCCAATGCCTCCTTGTCACTTTTTCCGTCTTTTAAATATTTCTGGTAAGACTCCCACTTATTCCCAGTTACTTTTCCACAAGTAAAACATCTGATTGGTATTATCATTTTGATGTTATTTTCTTTGATATGAGCGATGAATATTCAATTTCAAACTTTTTTCTATGACGACGACCTCAAGAATGATGTATAATTATTTTATTGAGTAGTATATAAATGGATTCCAGTAACAGTAATATAGAATGGACCAAAAATTTAGAATTATACCTGAAAGAGGTGGGTGAGCATTCATTGTGTCTTGGTATGTTACATAAAAAATGCGAAAGTAAGTTTTCAGCAAAAGCTTTGTGTATAGATCTACCTGTTATCGTAATAAGTACATTATGCGGTAGTTTAACCTTATCAGCAAAAAGTATGTTTGGTGTTGAGTTTGAGGATTCGGCATTGAAAATAGTAGGAGCTTTTAGTTTATTTTCCGGTATTTTAGGAACTATCCAAGCGTATTTCTCATATTCCAGAAGAGCCGAAAATCATAGAAATTCATACTTAGAATACACAAAGTTATACAGATTTGTCAAGGTTGAATTGGGATTACCTAGAAAAAGTAGAATAAGACCAAAGGATTTACTGAAATTAATAAATGATCAATTTGAACGGTTGAATGAATTATCACCACTTGTTCCAGAGGATGTTGTGGAAAAATTCCAAAAGAAATATAAAAGTAGTACAATAGACAGACCACCTGAGTTAAACGGTTTGGATGAAATCAAAATATATGCAAAGAGTGACAGTGACAGTGAAAGAAGTGACGAATCGATAACAATACTGCCAAATATAAACTTTGGACAAAAGACTCTAGAACTTCCTTCTCGATTGACTAACAGATCTTCTCGTAGATCAGTGACAAGACCAAGAACTGTGGCGACCACAGATATTGATATGGAGTATGAAGACGAAGTATATACTCCTCAAGTTACTCATCAAGTTACTCCTCAAGTTGCTCCTCAAGTTACTCATCAAGTTACTCCTCAAGTTGCTCCTCAAGTTGCTCCTCAAGTTGCTCCTCAAGTTGCTCCTCAAGTTGCTCCTCAAGTTGCTCCTCAAGTTACTCCAGATACTCCTCCAGAGGACGATGACAATGTTGAAATCTAATAAAATTTATTTCTTATTGTAAGATAAATGGCTAATATTGTGTATAATTATGATAAATCGTCATGTAATTGTTATCTCCAGAATAATAGTAAAATTGAAGGATATCAAGCAAAAATACCTGTAAATAATAAATCCACTATAGGTCCCGAATGTAAAAGTGGTGTAGTTTACCTTAATAACCTGGATAATTTTGCCAAGGATTTCCATAAGATAAAAAACTCAGATCAATATTACAGCCCAGATCCACGTCTTATCAGTTCTGTTCGAGGAGGACAAGTAATGTTATTAGATGCACCACCTACCACCAGCGAAATACCATTAAATACTATAGTGGATGACATAAGTTTGAATAATTATGGTCAAAATTACAAAAAAATATCGGATATCAACGCTGGTAATATCACGTACTATTTTGATAGAGCCAGACAGGAACCTTTCACTTGTCATAATTTTACCGGAAGTGCCAAGACAACCACTATTGTTTACACCGATCCAATGGGTAGTATTAAACCGGAATATAAAAGAGAACTTCTCAAGCCAAATGTTCATATAGGTCCTGAAAGAGATAATTACGAAGGTTGTTTGTCTTGGATACAAGATAGTACAAACCATCGAGAGGATATGATGTCTTTGCAAATGAGTAGGGCAAATCGTCAAAAATATACAGCCATGCTGCCTGTATAATTATTATATTATTTTGTTACAACAAAATAATAACTAATCCTTTAAAAAGAGTAATGCGAAAGCTGATAAAAGTATTAATAAACATGTAAATATTATGTAAATTAATGTTGTGTAATTATTGTATAACCAAAGATTTACGCTAGTCTTGGTACAGAACAAAGCATGCAGGCTCATTGAAAAAAGTAATAAAATAATAATCCATATAGTGATGGGTGGACTTCCAGGTATATAGGACAATCCTAAGGCTAAAATAAGAGTTAATACCAGATCAATTATTGCGACACCACCAAGTCTGAGTTTGTGAACTCCCTTTCCGGGAATCCCAAGAGAATCTGCATATTTACAAGACATTTTATTACAAATAAATATTTATTTGTAAAATCTAGATTTAACTAATTAAAAAATCTTGTTCATACCACCCATCATACGCTGACCTCCTGTTCTCTTAGGAGCGGAGCGATTCTGCCACATATTTGCATTTGCCTTGCGCATTAATCTCTCTTGCATCTCCGTTCGAAATGTTAATGCATTATCCAAAAATGCGTCATTGGCTAGTTGTCTAATGTTAGAGTTGTTGACATTTCCTTTTCCACAACCAGATTGTAAAGGGCCGTAACGATCCGCAAAAGGTAAAGTATCGATATTACTTCTGGTAATATAATTAGGCATGCGTACAGCGTCAATATCATCATAATAAAACCGTGTCTGACCTAAGTTATCATCTGTGTAAGAACGATATGAAGTACCATATCCTGAGAAACGAGGATCAGTAACATTATATTCAGATGCTATTTCCCCTTTATTTTCAGGTAATTCTTCTGTGACAGGTTCAATAATATAAGGATCTCTTTGAGTAAACTTTACAGTACCATTATTTGGGTCTACAATACGCGTTTTAGGTAAAAATTGCTGAGTGTAAGATATACCTATATTAGAATTGATTGGTTCATTTACTTGACTATTAGTAACAACACCTGGTTGAATTGTCTGACTGAATAGGTTTTCGTTGTATCTCTTCATCGCAGGATCCTGTGTGCAATTTCCCGCCGCAAGATTTGTTGGTAAGCCGGACATTTCTAATTGTTCAGGGTTATATCCACATGAAGTGTTAACATAATTAGGTATGTGTTGAGGTATCTCAGTCTCTCTCTGAACAGTGTCTAACTCAAAACCTTCTTTGATATCGCACGATCTTCTACTAACTTTTGGTAAAACTTCTCTAGTGGCATATAACGGTTTTTCACATACAGATGACGAAGAGTTTGGCACAATATAATATGGTGTATGTGATTTCATAACTGTGGGAGTATCTAATGTCTTATAAAGAGGAGGTTCAAAGTTTTCAACAACTACATTTCGTAAACACGAATTATCTATTTTATAACCAGAACTTGAATTGTCTATTTGACTGTCTTCATTTATAGCCGAATGATAGACTGTGTTATTGGCTCTCCAATAATCTAAATCAAGAGCTCTTGGTGCTATTACAGGTGCTATTAATGTTTTTGGGTTTGGACAACCAACCATTCGTTGATTCTTTGACATGTAATTTGGGTTGTTAAATACACCGTCTGGGTTAATATTTGGTATATTACGTTTTACTAACTCGGGATTATAATCCATTGGTCTTTCTTCGTTTGTAAATAAGTGCTCAGAATTACGTAATCGTTGCTTGGAATTCATACCATATACCCATTTAACGTTAGATGATGACAGTGCGAGATGCTGTAGATCACTGACCATAGGTTGTTGGATAATTGTTGGTGGTCGTTGAATATTGACCGAATTTGTTAATTTAAAATGTTCTGCATTCATTTTATTCATTTGACTCTTTTGTATGTAGTAAAGAATAATTATAAATAGTATGGAAAGTAGTAAGAAGATCGGAGCCCATTTGAAGTTAAACATGAAGAGAATAACAGAAATAGTAAGAATACCTCGAGTAACAGCATTTAGTTGATCGGTTAAGCTCATTCCATCAAGAGGAAGTAAGTAAGAACTACATACCAAATTTGTCATATTTTCTAACCAGAATTGATTTTTGCGACACTTTAACATCTTTTATTAGTAACCAATTAGATTCTAAATTAAAAACGAAAAATATTAAGAACTAAATAAGATCATGATAAAAATGAACAAACGTCAAAAAAACAGTAAATATTTTTTCAAACTTGACGGTATTGACATATCGAAGGTTTTACTTAAATACGGTATATCACTAGTAAAAAACGATGAGGATGAAAGAGAACCAACTGAAACAACAAAACTAAGCGAATTAAACACTGAAAAGGGGACACCCGAAGTTATTTCATTTCTAGATGAATCAAAAAGAGCACACTTATGTCGAGTATCTATGATAGATTTTGAGTCAAAAATGAACGTAAACCTGTTGAGATATAATTGTTTCTGGTGCAAACATCCATTTAATTCTCGCCCCATAGGGTGTCCGATTAAATATGTTTCAAGTCAGGCAGTTAAGACCTATCATTCTCATATAAGCAAGGATACGTATACAATTAAACAAGATGTTACAAAGAAGAGACGTGAAGATCTCGAGGGTAATGATAAGATAAGTGTGAATGTGGGTGAATACTATGAGACCGATGGTGTATTTTGTTCGTTCAATTGCTGTCAGTCATTTATTGTTGATCACAAGCATATACGACTGTATGACCAGTCATATATGCTTCTGATGAAAATGTATAACTCGATGATGAACACTAAAACAGTGAAAATCTCATCTGCTCCTCATTGGAGAACTTTAGAACCGTACGGAGGGCATCTCAATATCCTGTCATTTAGAGATGGGTTTAATAAGGTTGATTATGAATGTCACGGTAATAGCAGTAGATTACCTCGTTTTATAGCTCTTTCAACACTTTATGAGGAAAAGATCAAGTTCTAAGTGTTTATTGTTGTTAAAATTCTAATACTATATTGTATTAGAAAAATTTAATAGTTCATGTTGAACTCCATCGGATTTGGGCGTTTCTTTCTTAGTTTAATGGGTGCATGACTTCTGAGTCCCTTTTCATTAAAATCACCAAGTATAGTAGTCCAAACAGTGAGAGATCTGTTGTGTTCTTCCATACCAAGAGAAGTTGTAACATCGTTCACTATAATTTGAATAACTTGGTTCATCATCTGCTGTACATAACTTTCAGGTGTAATACCTGAAGGTACTATATATCTACTATGAATATCACCAGTTGGTGGACGAAAAGAATCACGAACTGAACTCATGACAGAACTTATACTTTTGTCCGGAACCACAATTTTCCGATTTTTGACATCAACACCCATTGTTAATTCTGATATTTTATTTGAAATATAGTTGATTGAATCCTGACTAAAATATTCATTCATACAAATCTCATCCTGTGTATATCCAACGTGTCTCATGAAATTTGTGTCATGAGTTTCGTTATTGTTTAATTTAGTTCCATATTCCATTTATTATGAGGGCAATATTATTCTTAAAACATGTTTGATTTAAAACGGAAATTGTAATCAACTAAAATGAATCATCAACTTTGTGTATTACTATATAGTAAATATTCACCAAAATCTACCCAATTAGTTGAGATTGTGCAGTCGTGTTCTGTTGATCTTGGAGTTTCTGTAGGCCTGTCTCCTGTTTGCATTGACAATGAGGATATAAGACAAAAAATTCAGTCAGCAACAAGTGTAGAAGTTGACAGTGTTCCAACAATACTTATTTTATACGATAATGGGGGTGTAGAAAAATATGAGGGGGATACAGCTTTTCAATGGATTTATCAAACAATTAACCAGTTTACACCTAGTCAACCGCAAGCACCTCCACAACAAGCACCTCCACAACAAGCACCTCCACAACAAGCACCTCCGCAAGCACCTCGTAAACCCAGGAGTAAGGCACCTCGTAAACCCAGGAGTAAGGCACCTCGTAAACCCAGGAGTAAGGCACCTCGTAAGGCAACTCCTATAGATGAACTAGAGAGTGAGAGTGAGATAGAAGATGCTAGTGAGATAGAAGATGCTAGTGATAGTGAAGACTCGAGTGAGACAGATGAATTTTTACCCAAACCTGTTGGAATACGAAATGGAGCCGGTGGTTATGACATAACGGAAGACTTTAATAAAAATAAGAAACCAACAAACAGCAGAGGAGTAAAAAAAATAAAGAGGGAGAAGAAACAGGAAGAAAAGCCAAATTTGATGGCCGTTGCTCAGGCAATGCAAAAGAATCGCGAATTGTAAATGGTTCTATGTTTAAAAAAAACATTCTATATATAAAATGAAGACAAAACTTAATATCGTTTTAGATCTTGATGCGACACTTATTTGTGCTGAATCAAGCGAAGAATTTGATTTTAAGAAATACATGTTTAAATCGTGTAAATTTAAGTTTCATGATATGGATGGATATTATGTGGTCTTTGAACGCCCTGGGTTACAGGGATTCTTAGACTATCTATTTAAAAATTTTACCGTGTCTATCTGGACAGCTGCAAGTAAAGACTACGCATTGTACATCATTGATAATATAATTTTACAAGACAATAAGCCTGATAGAAAACTTGATTGGGTTTTCTTTTCATATCACTGTGACATTTCTAAAGATGAAAAGGACGCTTCAAAGAGTTTGGCGATGTTTTGGGATGAGTACAAAATGGATGGGTATACTAAAGAAAATACAATTATAGTGGATGATTACGATGAGGTATATAACACGCAACCAGATAACTGTGTTATAGCTCCGATATTTGATTTTTCCAAAAAAGGTAGTGAAGACGACGACTTTCTATCTTTACTACAAAAAGCTTTGTCAAAAGCAACACCTGGAAAGCCGGCTAAAAGTGTAAATAAAGAAACGGGAGCAACTCACCAAAACTAAGTATTTTTATTTCTTAAGAAATAAAAATTTATTTATAATAAAAATGGGATCAAAAAAATCAAAAATAAACCAACGTCCTCTCGAGGACGTTGGTATCACACTTACTGTAAACCCTATGGGGTTTATTACTAATGCGTCCCAGATGTTTTTAGAGCAAACAGGGTACGAGTATCGAGATATTCATCAGAAACATATGGCAAACATACTATTAACCGGTATACTTAAACGATTACATAAAACTATCTTTATTCCAAAATTTCGGACAGCTGTTGGAGCGGAGAAGGCCAAACTGCGTAATTTCATTAAAAATCACATGAAAAAAATAATGTGTACTATTACAACACCCAACGGTCTTCAGCAAGTTTTTGTCAGTACTTCTGAAATAGAGAGCGATGAATTGTGTATAACAATTGTAATATGTAGACCGGACGAGTTAACAGTGGGTGCCACCGCTAAGGGAGTTATTCCACCAGTGCTCAGAGACTGCCCAATTAAAACTTCTCCGGTGCTGAAGGCGGATAATGTGGGTATTATTTCCATGGATTTGTGTGGTTCAACTGTCTATATCAACGAGATTGGTATAGGTCCGTACGTCGCGTCACAGAAAACCTTATTTGACGAACTTCAGCGGCATTTAAATATCGATCTGTTTCCTCTGGTACGCTTACATGAAGTTCTGGGCGATTCGTTCGTATTGACCGTCAACGCTCCATGGTGGTGTGGTTCTCGTTTACACGAGTTGGAACCATTTCTGCTGTTGGTAGCGAGATACTTGACGTGGCACATGAATTCAATATGTGAAAAATACTTTAACGGAAAGATTTACATTCGTTGCGGTATAGCGTCGGGGTCTGTAATGGCGAATATAACTGGTCGCTATTTTCGCATGTACGGAAAGTGTCTCAACATTGCGTGTCGACTTGAGAGCGCGTGTAAAAGGGATTGCGTCCACGTGTTGGACTATGAGTCCACCGATAAAATAGTTCTCAAAGGCTTTGACGACGAGTTTAAGTCGTCACAGGTGTGTGCTCTGGAGTGCCCAGACATGAATGATATTTGTGAGCTTGTGGTTGAGAGACACGCATTAATGGACAGCGACGATGACAGAACCGTTTCGTATCACTCATCCAAAAATGTCTACACCGTTCGAGGTCTGGTATCCGATTTTGACACGAGTCGTGACACGATTCACCATATATTCAAACGAACAACTCTGTAAATACCTTTTAATAATTAACTAAAAAAGTTAATTATTTATAAATGATCCCAACCAGCGATAAAATCAAACTCTTTGTTATAACTGCTATACTTGATATAATACTGATAAGAACGTTGATGAAGTCAAAACTAAATAAATTTGATACACGATTTGTATATATTATTCTGGTATCTCATGCTTTATTCTATTTTTCCCTAACTTTTTACAATAAAAAAATATTAGACATTTTACATGTAGTTATTTTTGCAGCTCTAGCTGCTAGTATATTTTTAACAAATATTTACCTGATATTATTGTGTTTATTATTACTGATAACAATACAAATATTGTGGGTGATAGAAAGTAGATGTATATTAAACGAAGATGGTGAAAAATGGGGATGTGGAGATATATTAAACGTATTTACAATTATATGGACAATTATGTTAATTTTTAAACTTTTGTGTCCTCAGCAGATATCTCACATTTAAGGAGCATTCCGTTGAGTTCCTGCATCACCAGCTTACTTACATACGGAAGATTGATACGGGAAATATCATCTGTACTGCAAGCTTTGCAGTGTTTTCGAGTTGTTGAAAAATTACCACACTTATTACAGATTGTGGCAATATAGGGATCTGACTGATCGTACAATCTCTCTTTGAGAAATCTTGATGTACCATGCCCAATCATACAATCCCTCTCCATTTCTCCGAACCTCAGCCCACCTTTGCGACTTCGTCCTTCCAAAGGCTGCCGAGTTAAAGTGGCGTTTGGACCCTGTGCTCTGGCGTGCATCTTATCATCCACCATGTGCTTGAGTCTTTGGTAATATACAGTACCAATAAATACTAATCCCATTGGTTCACCTGTGATACCATTGTACAACATTTCCTTTCCTGTTTGCTCAAACCCGTTCATCCCAAGACGTTTACAGAGAGATTCTGCAACGTCCACACTGGAATCTGAGAACGGAGTGGAATCTCCCAAATCACCTTCCATGCAGCAAGACTTTCCCAATACACTTTCCATGAGTTGATTGACTGTCATACGCGATGGTAAGGCGTGAGGATTCATGATTAAATCCGGTGTAATACCTTGTTCTGTAAATGGCATATCTCTTTGTGGGTAAATTTGCCCACATGTCCCTTTCTGTGCGGCCCGAGATGCAAACTTGTCTCCAACTTCAGGGATCCTGTTTTTCCTCACTACAACTTTAACCAATATGTAGCCGTCTGGTGTAATTGTTTTGAAAATACGATCAACATATCCATCCTCACCTTTTTTAATGACAAGACTGTTATCGGTAAGCTCCTCGTCACCGGACTTGTTACTCTGTACTAAAATTTTACCAATTAGTACATCACCTTCCTGTACGAACACAGCTCCTCCTCCGCACGTTTTTCCGTTCTCGTCTTTATACACAGGATGTCGAAGTCGTACAACACCTTTGTCGTCCAATAATGAGTAGTTTACATCTCCACGTCGTTGATCTAGAGGAGGAACACCAATTTTTTCAAAGGTGTATGTACCTCTTTTCTTTTCCTGTTGGCTGTGAGTACGATAAGTGGTTGCCCAGAAGAGCCCGCGTTGTACTGCTCCATGGTTAAGTATGACAGAATCTTCCTGATTAAATCCACCATAGCATGCAATGGCCACCACAGTATTGATACCCGATGGCATGTCACCAAATCCCATCATATTGGCTGCTTTCGTACTTACCAAAGGTTTCTGTGGATAAGTCAAAACATGAGTAACTGTGTCGGCTCTAACCAAATGAGAAAGTGCAAACATACTCATGGCCTGTTTTCCCATCGCTGCCTGATAACAATTACGGGGGGATTGTGAGTGATCAGGAAAAGGGATAATTGATGCCATAACACCCAACATCATGGCCGGTGCTATCTCACAGTAATCATTTTTATACTTACACAACTCATTTTGATTGAACGCAATAACAGCATTATTTATTTCATTGTTATCAACATATCGAATGAGTCCTTTACTGACCAACGAATCCCACACCACACCATCTTCCTCTTTCGCCTTGAGCTTGTCTCCTTCCACTGTGAAGACTGGTCTCATTAATCTACCATCATCCGAAAAGATATGGATCTCGTCGTCGATGTCGTCGTAACTAATGGAAACATCGTAAGGTAAAAGCTCCACATTTCTCAACTCAATCACATCATCAATCATCTCGTCGCTATCATCTGTCATACCAATTAGACTTCCGTTAAGATAAACATGCGTCTTTGTATTTGGCCCTTCAAAATCGTCGAGTGTAATTAAACTATCACAACTCTCAACCACTTCTTTAGCCAACACTGTGGAAAACCGACGCGAGATTCTTGTCAAAAGAGATAAGTTCAGAACAATACCAACAGGTGCTCCTTCTGGTGTCTCTGCTGGGCAGATAAACATAATTTGCGATGGATGAACTTGACGAATCTTAGTATTCTTGGATTCTTTTCCCACGGGAATGTTGCATCGTCTCAGATTGGACAATGTGGCACCATAAGAAAGGCGTGATAAAATCTGTGCCACACCTGTACGAATGTAACTGTTTTTGGGAACGCCCCAGTTTCCGGTACCAAAGCAGTGCCTCAATCCGTTTGTAATTACTGGAAGTCTCGAGATGATACTCATAATATCAGGACTCTGTTTTTTCTTTTCAACAGTAGCGATAATAGCCAAAGTAAATTTCTTAAATAATTGACGAAACAAATCACGGCACAAAACACCTGCAGACTCAACTCTTTTATTTCGGTAATCATCTCTATCGTCATCTTTTCTCATACCAACCGCTGTTGAAAGGAGATGATTAACGATGCGACCAAGAAGATAAGCTTTTTCCTTTACAGATGCCGTAATACCCATATGAGGGAACAATTCACTCTCAACAACTTGACGTGCGTAATTTTCTCGATCGCACTCTTTTAATGTATGGAGAGTAAACTGACCTATGTATTTTAGAGCGTTATTACATGTCATTTTCCCTCTCCAAACTTCCTTCTCTTCACCACTCATTTGAGACCACAGTTCGGTAAGAACAGATAAACTTCTTTTTTCCTCTTTGGATTTTTCAGAGTCTTGTTCTGAAAACAAAGGAAATCCATCAGACTGCTCCTCACAAAAGTAAGCATCTCGTGTGATAAGTCGTAAATACTTACTTGTCCTGTCAGAATCTAAACCAATCAAATCACGAATTTGTTCATCTTTCAAATAACCCATTGCCTTGAATACAATTCCAATTGGAATATGTTCTTTGATGTACGGAAGTGAAAATACTAGAGTTCTGCCATCACGTCCCAACAAAGCCTTTAACAACACAGAGTGACCTGTTTCATCCGACATACTACGAATCTCTGTCACATGAGTAAACTTACTGCGAGCTTTTTGTTCAATAACAATTGGGATGTTATAAATCCCTCTGAGTTGTGGAACTAAAACTCTCTCTTTTCCTCTTACAAGGAAATATCCACCAGAATCGTATTCGCATTCTCCGGATCTAATTCTTTCAGGTGGAGTCATATTTGTCAAGTAGCAATGACTACTTCTCAGCATAATTGGTATGCGACCAACGACAACTCTCATGTGTTTTTCTACAATTGGCTCCTCTCCACCACCTGGATTTAGAGTTGTCGTGACTGTCACATATACAGGTGAATCGTATGACAATTCACGCTGTCTTGCTTCAGCTGGAAGAAAACCGCGTAATGTACGATCTTCTTCTGTAACTGTTGGTTTTGGTACATAAACATCACTGAAATCAATAGAATAACTCTCGTATTCCATGTTACCTGTCTCTTTGCTGTCAGCCGGTCTCTTTATTACTAATGGCGGTTCTTCTGCTATAATGCGAGGCATCTCGACATTAATAAACTGGTCAAATGACTCAGTCTGGTGGTGAACAAATCCCTTGGATTTGAAGTGGTCACCCAATATATTCCATCTGTGGTTTTCTGAAAGCATTTTTTACTATTTATCCAGAGACTTGTTTCATTTTCTCATTTTTAGAAATGATATCCTTGTCAATGATTGTAAATGATAGTAAATGCCTAGCACAACAACAACAAAAATATATACAGATGGTTCTTGTTTGAAGAACCCAGGTGGCGCTTCTGGTTGGAGTTTCTGCATATTAAGAGACGATGCGATCATGTTAGTCAGTGGTGGGGAAATTAGTTCCACTAATAATCGTATGGAATTACAGGCAGTTATAGAGGCGTTATCGTGTGTCGATGACGGTCAGTATGAGATATTCACCGATAGTAAGTTAACGCTAAACTGTTCCAAAGGAGTATGGAAACGGAAAGCAAATCTAGACCTTTGGCTTCTGTATGATAAGGTCAGTATTGGCAAAATTATAAAGTGGGTTTGGGTAAAAGGTCACAGTGGTGATAAATATAACGATCTGGTTGATATTGCTGCGCGGAAAGAAGCGATATTAAAAAAATAAAAAAATAATATTGGCGACTAATAAATGTCACAAACGATAAAGTATTATGCCCAACTGGGTAAAGGATACAACAGTTCGGGTCCTGCGGGAATCCCGGTTAATACCAAGGCACCAACCGGTCAAATGATTGTACCAGTCTACAAAGCAATTGGATACGACGCTCTTATAAATGCTAAAAAATACACGGGAACTCATTTCAATATTACAAATGCTTACGGAGCCAGAGCTGGATCATGTGGTCAGCAATATCTCCCAAAAACTTGTGGAAATTAATTTACTTTTCTAATACTATTTTTAGTATTAGAATTCTTAATCGTACGATTGATATAATCTTGTTCTCCTTTTTTGTTGATTGATATACCTCCAATCGTTTTTAGGTAGTTTAATATATGACTTATACAAATTTGTATACTTTTCGGTTATTGCTGACACAGTTAATACAAGTGTTAATACAAGGGCTATTAAAAATAACCATGACATTTATATATTGTCAATATTTAATAACAATTGAAATTGTAAGGTTTATTTTTGTCATAACAATATATGGTGGACAAACACCCTGTAATAATAATTACAATAATCAGTATAAGTAACCATAATGGAAAAGATTTCACAGGTTTAATATATCCCTGATCGTATCGCTGATCATATCCCTGATCGTATCCCTGATCATATCCTTGTGTATCTTCATATAAATAGTTACCTTCCTGAGCAGCTTCCTGAGCATAACTACTATTCTGAGGAATATCTGTTTTGTAGTACATTTATAATATATATATATTAAAATTCCGACATACCAATAAAATTCCGAGTAATTGCATCTATCATTACTATATTATCGAAGCATATTTTATCAACACGCAGAGATAAATCTTCCAGTTCACCCTTTACTTGCAAAGTATAACGTATCACATCCTGTCTTACCATATTTATTTGTGTTATTTTTTCAGTGTGCTTGGATAAGACGTGACTTTTTTCTATATCCATCTGTAAACCCTTAACACCATTATTTGATCCATAACTCTGATGAGCGAGTTCGATTTTTTCCTTTTCTTTTATTTCAGCTGACGCCAATACTTGTAGCATTTTATCAAGACTTTCCAGATAACTTGTATACTTTGCCTTCTTTATGCTCGATCTTGCCGATGAATTTACAAAATCCATTTTATGATCCAGAATCTTTTGTAGATTGTTGGTATGCCTTACCTGATTCTTATTTAACACTCTGTATATACCCTCCCTTACAGTCTTAACATCTATAGCAATGGATGTTCTCTTTGAGTACAAACTTTCCAGATCTATGGATATTCTAAGTTTTCTTTCAGAGTTACTCTGAGGTCCATCTATCAGAAATCCTTCGAATGTATTATCGCGTCTTATACAAGTGAGATAGTTCTTAAAAGTTATACACAATTTATATTTGAGAGTCTGCACACATAAACCAAGCCTTTTTAACTGTCTAAAGACCTCACGTAATTGACCTGTATCTTTCCCACTAAGATCTTTCAATGAAAGCTGTTGATTATAGCTACTTTCCAACTGATCTTCAATTTTTTCTCCATTGGTATCGATTCCCAAGTTAACTTGTTCATAGTTATTCTCTGCATTGTCGGTTGTTACACCGTAATCCCCTGGTATTGTCCCGTCTTCATTTACTTGGAGCTCTGATATTTTAAAAACATTACCAGAGCTCGGGGCGTGTATTTCATATTTACTTGGTATATATACAAGAATAACATCAGCTGTTTCTAGTATAAGACCCTCGATATAAATACACATACCACCCATTGTAAAGTATTTTTTAGGGAGAATACCAGATGAACTCATCATTTTTTCAAGTTTACTAATTGAAAGTGACATTTATTGTCTTGTTTTTAATGGCTTAAAACCTTATTAAGGCACAATTAAAATGACGACTATACAGTATAACCAAGATCCCACTTTTGTAGGCGATCGCATTGCAAATCTTCCAATTGATCAGAGTCAAGCTACTCAAAATGAGATAAACATTATAGACACATTATTTACCAAGAATGCAAGTACTATGGATAAACTTGCTTCAGAAGCCACAGATTGTATCATAATTGGAATAATCTTTGTTATGTTTTCACTACATCAGACGGATGATCTTATCAAAAAATTTTTACCTGTAACCGTTAATTCTCCTTACATACTGTTGGGTGTTAAAGCTATAGCGTTTATGGTAACTTATTGGTTAATTAAACATTTTTACCTGTCTCGTAGGGGATCTAAATTATAAAGTAATTCCTTTTTTTCTCAAGTACATGAATAGTAAACCGTCTAACATCACAGACAGAACTACAACGGCTATACACATTTTCTTAAAACTTAACGAGTTGTCTATCATCTCACTGTCATCTTCTTCTTTGAGAACAAATGAAGGCTTCCAAAATACGAGAATAAATATGATAGATACTGGTATAGAACCGTAAATTACTGTCGCTTTAATGTTTATTTTTGATAAATACCCTTTGACATTGGATATTTTAGGATATAATTTGTCTACAGAATATTCATTTACTCTTTGTTGCAGAGAATATATAACACTGTCTAAACTATCTGGCATTTATCTAAACTAACCGATTTTTTTAAATTATATTAAAGTAATATAATTATACTTGTCTAACAGGATCCCAGTAAGTTGTATTTCCGTCTGATGTTTTAGTAAGCTTTGCTGTCTTTTTACCGTATATATTAAGTTCACTTGAATAATATCCTTCTTGTTCGAGACCTCCCATAGATAGACCTTTATTGTTATATGAGACTCTTGATATAATTCTCAAACCCTCGTATATTAACTCAAGTTCACGTGCTGATATATTTATTACTTTTCTCATAGGAGAAACAGAAGCATACCAAAGTGTTTCAGACTTGATATAATTTCCACAACCAGATATTATTGATTGGTTGGTTAAGAAAGATGTTATGTTACTTTTACAATGTTTTAATGCAAGTGTTTTAAATAACGGAAGAGAGAATTCTCGAGTCATGATATCAGGACCCAGACTATCCAATTTATCTTGAAGAATAGATTTGTCAGTGGTAAAACTTAGTGTCGCTAAAGCTTTAGAATCCCTGAACCATATGGTTTCCCCGTCATCTAACTCAACAAACCATTTACAGTAATTATCGTGCTCACTTTGCCATCTACCTGTCATATTAAGGGAATGTAATATGTAATATTCCCTGTCGTCATCGTCTGTAAGAGTAAAGTATATAAATAAACCTTTACATTCTACTTTTTTTACTAGTAAAGGTTGGTTTGAATCAAATTCCTCAAATCCGTCTGGATCGTTTTCTGTGTACTTTCCACCACAGAACATCCAATTATCGACCTTTTTACCAACCATTATGTTATTTAGATAATCAATGGTTAATCTACATTCTGGTCCTTCTGGCATTTTATATCTACACCATATTTTTGTAACATATTATGTTACAAAATTTATTAATTCATTAATGTTGTTATTCCTCCTCTAAATCTGATTCGTTGTCTATAACCTCTGAAGATAGATCTTCAACATCGCAATTGGTTTGTAATTCATTTAAAATGTCTGTGACATCTTGTGCCTTGAGATTTGTTTTTGATATCGCAGAAGATAAAGAGAGTTTAAGTTTTTTTGTCTCATCTGGTAATAGATCTCTGGTAACATGTCTTATGGATGTCTCTTCAACGACATCCTCTTCAACGACATCCTCTTCAACGACATCCTCTTCAACGACATCCTCTTCAACGACATCCTCTTCAACCTCCTTATATTGAAATCCAAACTTTTTAGCCTGTTCTATATTTTCTTTGGTGAGAGAGACTATCTGGTCTTTTCCTGACGGATCTATATCAGCCTTTGACCATGTTCCGATAGCAACACGTTCCGTATTAAAGACAAGACCTGTTGGTCTGTGATGAAAATAATTATCCGGTCCCTTATGTAATACTATACTTTCAGGTTTCTTTTTAACAACACCGCGTTTTGTATTAACAATAGATTTACGTTCAGGTAATCTCTTTTTCTTCTTCTTTGGTGATTGACCCTCATACTTTTTATGTCTACTACAGTATGTTTTTCCACTTTTTGCATTCGAACCACAAATACATCCCTCTTTTTTACCTTTAGTAAAAGTATAAGGACATCCAGATTGTTCTTTCTTGGTTGGAGTCTTGGTTGGAGTTGATTTTTTCTTGGTTGGAGTTGATTTTTTCTTGGTTGGAGTTGATTTTTTCTTGGTTGGAGTTGATTCTTTCTTGGTTGGAGTTGATTTTTTCTTGGTTGGAGTAATATGGTTTTCATTGATAATTCGAGACCATATTACCTGTAACTCTTTATTTTCAATACCATACTCGTCTGATATGGTTTTCGAAAATTCATCCACACTGGCCGATATAATTTCCATAATTAATTGTGATAAGTTTTTCATGATTTTACTCTAATTAAAGTAAGATCCTAAAACTTTTCATTTTTATTTTGGAATAATTGATTACTGTATCTTACCTGAACTTGTTCCACAAGATTCTGAGAATATTATAATGTTATTTAACTTGTACCACGCACATAAGAATAAACATTTCTCTCTTTTCATCATACCTCCAAAGAATATTAAACGTTTCATTTCGTCAATTGTCAATAAGTCGATTCTGTCAATCATATTGTCCCATTTTTCATCACGATTTTCATCACGATTTTCATCACGATTTTCATCACTTATATTTAATTTCTCAAAAAGAAAAACTTTACTTGGTGGATATCCAGAAAAAACATTACTACCATATGTGAAATATGGGAAACCTTTTACATTTTTAGGCGCCTCCAAGTGAGATTTAACAATGACCTTCTTATTTTTAATTTCATCTTCAAGAAGATCGGCGGCTTTTGTACAGTAAGGGCATCCTTCCATATTATAAAAAGTTATAGTTCTCTCAAGCCCCAGAATATGATTAAATATAGGACCATCAAAAATAAAGTTGCGTTCATCATAGCTTGGACCTTTTACTTTATTTTTGAGGCGAGTAGCTGAATTTTTAAGAAAATCACTTAGAGACTTAGCATTTGTTAAAAACTCTTCTGTTGTTTTGTCTTTCAACCCAGTAAACTTATATTTATGTGTCTTTTTCTCTTTTGTCTTAAGTCCTGATATAATTTTCTCCCAAGTTACAGTAAGCTTTTTGAGTAATGTTTTCCCATTCTCTTTGATATCTCCACATTCACCATTAAGAAGAATATCCATAATTTCTTGATTTGGGGGTGTTGTCAGATCTGTAGTAAATGTTATAATATAATTAATATCCCAGTGTTTGTAACTACCACACATTAAACCAGATGTTATTTGATGTAATTTTTTATCTTTTGTTCCTTCTCTCATGTCTCGAATACAAAAGTTCTTATTTTTATCGTTAATCAGACCATAAAATTCAAGATTCTCCAATTCTTCCTGTTTATCTTTTCTCTTACTGGTATATTTTTCTATTTGTTCTGTTGTACAGTCATTCCATGATAAACTTTCATCTTCCATATCTAAGCATTTTAGTGGACCATCAATAATCTGCAACAGAGTTGACATCATAATATTTTCGTCTAGTTTTTGTATATTAGAGTCAAAATATTTTACTATACGTTCAGCCATTGATAGTTGAACTTCAGTTATCTCATCATTTTTTATTATACCAATAACAGCAGACTCAAGTAACAATTCTTGGATATTAATTGGTAGACGATCTATATGTTGTTTAATATCACCAACCGATTCACACATAGATCTTATAGCTTGAGGGACCCAACTGTCACTGTGAAACTTTGATATCACACTGTCATAAGTTAAATTCTCTTTCACGCATGGATATTTGGTATAGTACGACAGTGTACTTCTTCCTATAGTTGATAAACTATCCACTAAAAAGTATGAGTTTCCACTTTCCTGTAAATAAGAAGTAAAACCGTACTTGTTAATTATTGGTACACTGTTGCTAATAATACTTTCTAAAGAAGTAATAAGTTCAAAATCGTTGTCTGGTCTTTCAAGTTCAAGCTGAATCTCTTTTAACGAAAACATGAAACTTCTTTGAAAAAGTTTGGTGATCTCAATGATTAACTGGGTCACTTTTTTGTTAATATAGTAGAGATTGTAAGTACTATAGTCCAAATCTTTACTATTTTGATTTGTAATTCCTTTACATTTATAATCACAAACGTCGTAATCGCAATTTCTACTATAATTAGTTCCATTTGTTTCATAATTTCTGTCATAAGTAAGCTGACAGTCAAACGCGCTCTCACGTATTATTCGTTCAATTTTCTTAATACGTATATCTTTCCTTTGTCCTGTATTGTACATATTCAATTCAGTCCACTTTGGGTTTCCGGTAATTGGGATAGACACTTGTTGGTATATGTCTAGTGTAATTTCTTTATCTGGAAATTTTTTCTTTAGAGCTTTATGAGAACCAATCCTGTAACCTCTCGCAATTGCTTGATCTGTACGAGCATAGTTAAACCATGGAGTCTGAATTATCTCAACTTGAATATTTTTGAAAGAAACACCTTCAGATATAGTTTGCGAGCCGATAATAACATTGATACGAGATCCGTCACTATTATTATCATTGTTAAAAGCAGAAATTAAACCTGTGATATTTGGTGTCTTACTTGTGAGAATTATAAATGTTGGTTTATCAGTTGGTGGTGGTTTAGAGCTTGAAACTTGGGTAAAACCAAAAATTTGAAGTATTAGACTGAATATTATTATACCACTACCAGCCACAAAATCATTATATATAAAAACAAGTTTTTTATCTTTTATTGACGAGTTTATTATTCTGATAGTATCTGCATATTTACGACTATACTTTGTTAAAGTCTTAAGATTATATTCCGTATCATTTTTCCTAAACAAGTTTTTAAAACTGTCGTCAAGAGATTTTTTTATTTTTTTCTTTGTTCCTGGAATAGTACTAAGACTATTACTACTTTTAACATATGTATTATATCCTTTACTTCCGTAACTTCCATCAGGAAATACCATACAGGATATCTGCCGTAATGCAAGATGAACACCATCTTTTTCCTCATTTTTCGCTGCTTTGTTGTATATATCACTCTGAAAGTCGCTCATGTCACTTTTTACAACCTTAAAATGATGTTCATTATCATCGATTGATTCACCCTTAAAAACTCGACGCACATCAGATGTAATTGCTTTTAGATATGAAACTCTACCCTTGAAAGCTGCCTGTAATCTTTCAATTCCATCAGGTGTAAGCTTATCCCCTTTAAAAAATTTGGATATAAAATCAGAATCTGTTGGGAGATTTTCTTTTTCAGGTAAAATCAGATTCATAACAGATGCAATTTCACTTACAGTATTACGCATAGGAGTTCCTGAAAGTAATAAAACCTTGCAACCTTCAGCATTGTCGATAAGCTTTTTTATATTTTTATAAACTTCTATTTTTTCTCCACCTTTCTTCTCCCTTTTTTCCTTTTTCTCGGTAATATTATGCACCTCGTCGATGACAATAATATGATTACTGTAAATTTGTTTAATTACATGAGGTGGCATCTTACCAAGTCTTTTAGCAAACCTTTGATATGTATAGTTTTTCCCTAATTTGTAATAATCTGACACAGCCTTTCTGAGTCTTCTCTCTTTTGTTTCTTCAGTTTCACCCAAGTCTTCAGGTATATATCTTCCATCTGTACAAGTGTACAGAATTTCATGTAAAAATTTTTCGGATAAAACCTTACTCGCCACATATATTGCACCCTTGAATTTACCATCTTTTCTAATCTGCTCTATAGCTCCAATAGCTGAACACGACTTTCCTGTTCCCATTTCATGAAACAATAACAATCCATTATACGGAGTGTATGAAGACATATAACGAGCTATAATTTCCTGATGATTCATCAGATTTCCTGACTGTGTTGGGACAGCTTCAGTTTTACTCAGTTTAAGATAGTTAAATTCTTTCTTATTGTACAAAGTGTTGTAAAAGTTACCGTTATATGGATTAAGTTTGTTATCTTTTTTTGCTGAAATATTTGGATATTTAGGAAGAAATCTAATTATACCATCATCTGTCATTTATTGTCATACCAATATTTTTAGATTGATACCATAATTTTTTGGTATCAATATTTTTTTTCTCCTTAGTCTGATTCCGCTTCCGAAGAATCATAGTATGTATCTGACTCACTCTCAGACTCCTCTTTCTCTTTCTCTCTCATTCTTTGTCTTCGACTTGGTGATCCTTTTCTACGACTTGGTGATCCTTTTCTGTAATTTTTAGGCAAAAACTCGCTCATTTTGGGATACAACTCCTCAATTTTTTCAGGGTTTAATAAAAACGTCCTGACTCGTTTAACAAACTCATCGTCGTGTGCGAATTCTCGTTGAATACGATTTCCTGGAAGTAACCGACCTATAACCTCATAGTGATTCCCTCCAACCCAGAGTACAAAAATACTTTTTCTCTCCTTGATATTTTTAGTTGTTGGGCAGTTATTATACGGAATACGGCTTGTACCATCCATAAAGTAGACATCTCGGTCAAAACGATCTGATATAAATTGGATAGTATATGTATCAACGTCTTCCGATACTCTTTCTAACCCTTTTACATAAGAACGATATGCCGAATCCTTTGCCTCTGAAAGAATTGTTTCAATCATGTATAAAACTTTCTTCAATATATACTGCGCCTTTTCTTTACCGACAGTTCTCATCTCAGACTTTTTATTGAGAAACTCAACCACAGTTTCTAATACTATCTCAGTTGTTCTTTGTATTTTATCATTTTCGCTAATATCATACGCTTTTGGTAAACATACGGAACTTAGATCTTCAAATGGTAGAAGTTCTGCGATAATTTTGTATAATTTATCAGGTTTTGTACACTTGAAGATCTTTTTTAGAACTCTTCTAGAACTTCTACCACTTGGTTTATCACCTCCAATAAACTTATAAATATTGAACAGAATTTCATAAACATTCTCTTGAAATGGGATCTTTGATATTATCCCTCCCCCCATTTCCTCCCAACTCTCAATATCAACTTTACCAGCCATACTAGCTCTTAACCTTCTTACAAATTTCATACGTTCGGATCTTTCCATTACAGCATAATCTTTAGAGTATGCATGAAGAAGTGAGTGAAATAGACAAGAACCTTCGCCTATCGTTCCTGTTCTAACTAAAACATCTTCACCTTCAAAAGGGGAGTAGAATACAACGGATTTATTTACAGCTATCATCTTTAATGGATTTATCTGACGTGCTATCATTATTTCTTTAGCGCATGAAGTCGTGTTTTTAAATGTCGTTAGTAACAGTGACCAATTAGACTCTGTAGTTTCAGTTGTATCAGTTGTGATTACATGCGAATAAGGTATTAGATTATCATTATACCATCTAAACTCGAACAAAGATGTTGGGAACTTTTGTATAAATTCTCTGTCATCTCGTGACAAAGGTATAGGGCTATTGAGAGGTTGTAATTTATTACCGTTGAATTCAGTTCCGTCTGATAGTAGTAATTTGAACATTTGGAACCCTTCATCTCCACTTTCAGAAATCTTAAGTTTCATACCAATATTTTCTGGTGAACGGTAAAGTAGGACATGATCATCATACTTTCTGTTCAACGAAGTAAAAATACCTTCCAAAACAGTATTAATGGGTGCCATTCTGCATAAATTCGTACCAATTATCATTCTTTTTGCAAAGGCTCGTCTATAGTTGAAGGTGAAGTTCTTAATGTCTTTGCCGTCGCACATTGGACTGTCGTAAACAAAAAAGGTTTGATCATACCATTCTCCGTCAAGTATAGTTTTTTCCACAGATACAGATGAATTGGAGTGAAGTTCGTGAGATATTGAATTTTTAATTAGGAAGATAGAAGTACCCTCCAGAACAAGGGTGCATAATTGTGTTCTTGGTGTTGGCATGATCACGTAAGAATTACCTGAAATTTGACTAACATTCTTAATTTTAAGGCTGGATACTATGAGTGACGGGACTGAAGTTTTGAAAATTGGTTTCAGAAGTCCATACAGTGTTTTAACCGGTGCAAACAACTCGCTCAATGTTGTCACAGAACCAAGCACTTCAATCTGGATACACTCCTTAGTTATCTGGATATTACAACCAGGATGTGAAAATACAACAGCATCGTGTTTCTTATCCAAATCTATCTGACCAAGAACAAGCCAAAATCCTTTGACATACCCTACTTCGCATATACTTGTAAAGGAACCAACCTTTATTTCCTGTTTATTTCCTGTAATACATTGTTCTATCCAAGCACTTGAACTTGGAAAAAAAAGATCTCGAGTTTTTTGACCAAAGCGAAACACATATTTTCCATTGTTATTATTCTGTATGATATTATTAAGTTCAGAACCTATTTCTGATCTTATATTGAGTTTCATTGTTCACAAAATTATTATAAGATATTATTTTTTCTCATTTTCATTCTTTAAGAAATTATTAGTATAGTTTTTTAACTATACTAATCAAGATTTTGGGTTAATCAAGAACTCTGCTGTACTCTACTCTCTTCATGTTTCTGCTGATCTAGATGTATATGTACAAATTTAACAATAAGATGTCTTAGTTTAATTGGGAATTTTGTAAACACCCATGAAAAATTATAAACACCTTTCTTTGTCTCTTCTTTAGCACCTTTGTAAGGAACTTCATCTGTTGAATGCATCATGTTATTTTGACTGAAAACAACGATAAGTGTATATAATAGTTGTCGACCGTTGAGATCGATATTATCAATATTCAATATAAACTGTTCTTTTTCAGCAACAGATAGATCTTTCTTAGGAAGATCTTTTATTAGATTGTCATACAAAGGAAAACCACTCATTTTTATTTTATTATATTCGTTTTTCATCAAAACTCAATTTCAAAATATTACCTACCCATCCCAGATGCAGATGGTAAACTTCTTGCAACTTTCCTACGTTCCTGTTGCTTTTTGCCATACGCTGTGTTGAATTCTAAATAACAAACATCGTCCTCTGTTCCACACAATGGTTTACCTATTGTATATGCTGGTATACCACCTTTTGGATCTTTCACTATCTTCTTTTCAATTTTTTGATTTTTCTTGTCGCTTTGGATAGATTGCGATACTTCTACAATAAATCTTGAAATTTCACCTGCATGGTGAGGACCTTTGTATCTCATGTAAGGTTTCCCATTAACATGAAGAATAATATACGGAACAACTTTAATTGGTGCTATTGTTTGACGCGACATTAATACGCATTTTTTATTATGACTTACGTTAATCATACCAAACTGGCAACCACCAACTTTACCAGGGAGATTTTTGAAAATGGGAATTAACGCTTTACAATGCACGCACTGTGTTGAATAGAAGAGAATTAAGGAAAAAGCAGGTATAGAAGTACACATAATATTTCCCTTGCTTGATGCTTTTTGTAGTTGAAAGTCATCAGATGTTAAGAACAGTAGACCACTCATTTATCCAGACGGTGCTTTTATTTAAATCATTACTTAAATATTATATTTTCGGTCTATATAATATTTACTCTTAACAAAATGACAACGATCAAGATATACAACAATCGCAAAAATTCTTTACCTAGATTGAGTAATAATTTCCCTCAAGAAATGACTATTGACGGGATTAAGTATAGATCTGTAACTAATTATATTTATTCCAATATGTTAAGAACAGCAATGCCCCGTAGTTTAATGAGTAACGCGAAAACTCACGGAAAATGTGTAGGTTCTGCTAACTGTAGATCAATAATTGGCTCACAAGGGAAATGTAGTAAAACACCCCGAGAATCTCTGAAAACTATGTGTGAAAACGCTGGATGTACTTTTGCAAATTTATCATTACCAGACCAATATGAAGAATTCCGCGAAAAAGAAAATATGGACTTTATTAACACTCATTTAGACATAGCACTTGAGTCTAAAATTTCAAATTCAGATGAATTAACAAAAATTCTTCTTTCAACAGGTAATAGACCTGTTAGATATATTAGCGATAATAACATTCTTGGGATTGGGTTAGATGGTAATGGGAAAAATGTATTTGGTAAAGTTCTCCAGGAAATGAGAGTTCGGTTTAGTGGAGCCAAATCTCAACAGATTAGAAATGAGAATATGGAAAAAATGAACACAAAAAAATACAATACATATGTGGCTTACACAAACTTAACAAAGTTATTGATGACTGGTAACGATTTAAATGATTACGAAGGTATGACCTCAACAGAAGTTTTAGAAAAAATGAAAAACGACAATGTTGCTATTGGTAATACTTTTTACAAAGATCTTATAATAACAGGGATAAATAAAATTATAAAGAATTTACAAACTGCTAAGGTTAATCAAGATGACGATGTAGGTGGGGAATGCTTGGAAGAAATAAGGGCGGAGAATTATTCTTTTGAAAAGCTTAGAGGTGAAAAATCGTGGATAGACATAAATGTAATTATATCAATTTTCAAGCCAAATTCCCTTTCTGTACTTGTTAGAGGTGATAATTTGGGGAAACTAGCTGAACAACTAGTGAGAAATGAGAAAAAATTGGTACTTGGTATGTATATGGATTACTTATTACGTAAACAATTCCCTAATATAAAACCTGAAAGATATGAAGAAGCTCGAAATCAGCAACTAGTTACTCTTGACCAAAATGATTTGACAAAATTACAGAAACGTGTGTGGGATATGTATAATAAAGGCATGTTATCAGCCAGTTTATCAGACTTAATAGACGATGCTAAAAAGAAAGTACCAGCTCCTAAGGATATAGAAACTGCTGGTTTATTGTCGGATGCTATTAAAAAGTCGTTTGATGCTAATAAAAAGCCGATTTTACAAAATGTTATTAAGAATGTTAACGGTGAAACAGTTGATATATATGTAAACACTGGTAATAATATGTATGATGTTTTTTCACCTCTTCATAAAGAAGATATAGATATTGCCAATCATAAATACCCATCTATCACTCATTATTTATTTACTATGAATTTATCAGTATTATACGACGTTACGGATAAAAGTAAAAAACTGAAGAGAATCGGTGTCGATAAAGCTTATGACATGCTTACAACAGGTAATAACGAGTTTAAAACTATTAAGGAAATAGAGGAAGTTGTAGATCGTCTCAAAGATCATTCTTACAATGAAGAGATTAAAATATACACAAAAACAGCTTTATACTTCAAGTTTAATAAAAGTAGAGAGAGTCAGAACGAACTTATTTCAACTGAGAATAAACGTATTTTATGGGAAGACAGAAGAGACGATGTTTTAGGTTCAGGAGCTGATGGTAGAGGGTTTAACTTTGTTGGGAAAGTATTGGAAAAAATACGAGAAATATGGAAGGAAGCTCGTAAGGGTGAGAAGATTGATCAACTTTCAACAGACGATATTACCAAGGTATTTGACAATAAATTTCTTCGTGGATGGTTTAGAATGAAAACTCATGATATGTGCAATATTATAGTAACAATGAAAGATTATATGTATATAAAACATGCAATACTGATTGACGATGTAAAAACTCAAGACGATACCAATAAACATATTTTTTCTCATTATACAAGGAAAGGAAAAACTAATCCAACTTCAGAGGAAAATTTATTACTTGGCGCTTTTGGTGATGATAGTTCATCTGATGACGAGGAAAATGACAATGAAAAGCATCTGTATTCAAAAGATGAAGAAATAGACGAGAAAGAAATAGATTTTGTCACAACTGTTCTAGATAAAATTTATTTGCCTTGTTCTCATATTTTTGCAGCGACTGACAAGATAAAAGTTGAAGCACCAGAAATATTTAAAAATATGGTAACAGATTACCACGGATGTAAAAATATGTCAAACAAAGTGATAGATATACTCTGGAAAAGAATAGCCGTAATAATATATTATTTGATAGAATTATTGGTCAGTCCAACAAGTATAAATATAGTTACAACTCTTGGGCAAATCGAGGGTCTTGTATCGAAAAGAAGAAAATGCAAGGAAATTATACAAGATCCAGAGGATAATTGTATTTTAGGTGCAATTCTCAATATACTTAAAGGTGTTATTATACTAGACAAGAAATATGGAAAAAATAAGGGTGTTCAGGTCGTTGATTTTGATGCAGCCACAACAATTTTACTGAACATAAACAGTCTGAATGAGCAGAGAGCTTTAAGATTGAAGAAAAGCGGTATTGTAACTCATAAACCAGAAGTCGATATTAATTACATAGAAAAGGTAAAAGAAGATCTGAAAGCATTTGGGTATAGTAAAACTATAATCAAAAGTGTTATAGATGATATTAAACTTGTCAATAAACAGATAGATTACGAAACATTAGCTATGTCGAAGAAGGCTGAAGGTAATGACACTGATATATTCAAAAGAAAGGGAAAGAAGAAGAAGATATATAGAAAGAAATCTGAAATTAATGAGATGATGCCGGGTATGAACGACGGTGAGATTGGAGAATATGAATCAAGTGAAGATGAGAGTGAAGATGAGAGTGAAGATGAGAGTGAAGCAGGTGGTAAAGATAATAAAACTTTGCCATCAATTCCATTAGCAGTGGTGGAAGAATTGAAATTAATCGGTGTGGATGCAATTGATATTGTACCGGGGCTTATAGTTACCATGGATAAAAGTATAAGATTTGTCAAAGATTACAAGCTTTTACCCTCAAGAATCAAGACTAACAGAATAAATTTCTTTTCGACAGAACGATAAGTTTTTTCCGGACATACTTAAAGTAATAATCTTTTTATCCAAAATGGATAAAAAACAACAAGAACTTGCATGGAAAATCGGAATCTCTCTAGTTGTGATTTTAATTAGTACCGTGTTAATAACCAAAAGATTTGTATACTTTCGCCCAGATTCTGTAATGTTTGGTGTTCAAGAAACATACAAAGTGATAACTAAGGGTCATCTTAATGGTTGGATAAGTGAACCAGCACAACTTGGTAAAGTTGTGCTAATATGTAACAGTAATCAAGGGAATATGAGCCATTCATCTGAAATAATGAAAAATATGCACGCACTTGGGTATCAAGTCTGTACTTTTGATTATTCCGGTTTTGGCAAGAGTTGGGGGATTCCAAGTGAGCAGCAATTATACGATGACGCTTCCTATATGGTTGCATTTCTTAGACAGTCCTATCAACCTGAGGATATTATTGTATATGGTTATGGACTAGGAGCCACAATTGCAACTTATGTTGCACGAAGATACAGCATACCGACAGTTATATTAGTGTCACCTTTCCCAAGTATAGCGTCAATTCTCACAAATCCGCTGAGATATGCACAAATCTTTTTTCAAGACTTTAAGATAATGGATTATTTACCTGGGTACAAAGGTAAATCTTTATTAATTCATAGTCAAACCGACGAGATTATACCATACGACTCTATTACAAACCTAATCCAGTACTCAACGGTTCATATTCCAACAACGGGGAGTCATTTCAATACAGATGTGCCATGGGAAAATGTGAGAAGGTTTATAGAGGAAAATTGAATTATATAAAATGTCAAATGTCATGTTAGATCTAGAAACTTTAAGTACAGATTCAAATGCTGTTATATTAACGATTGGAGCTGTAAAGTTTGATCGTATGAATAGAATACCGGACCTACATATGTGCAATACCTTTTATCGTCGAATAGAATTGGGTAGTTGCGAGGAGGTTGGCTTACATACAAGTAAGGATACGAAGGGGTGGTGGGATTCTCAGTCAAAGGCTGCCAAACATGAGGTATTTATTAATAAAGACCGTGTAGGAATTCACCAAGCTCTTTGCGAATTTGTGGAGTGGTTTGGTGGTTCCAGTTATATATGGGCACACGGTGACGATTTTGACTGTGTGGTGTTAAATTCCGCCTATAAAGCATGTGATATACACCCACCGTGGAAATTCTGGAATACCAGAGATACTCGCACTATTTACGATATTGCTGGTGTTCATATAAACGATGTTCCAGTTGAGTTAGCACATCATGCTTTACACGACGCATATAGACAAGTTGTACTTTTACAGAACAGTTTTAAAATATTAAAACTCAAATAGATTTTTTTAAAGGTTAAACCTTTAAAAATCTTGCCACTATATAAATGAATGTAATAATATTTTATTCAATGGGTGCTCGCTGCGGACACTGCGTCGCAGCAGAAAATGCACTTAAAGAACAAATTGACTCAGGTAAAATTATAAAAAAGGATGCCAGTGAGGCAAACGGAAAATTTCAAGGTTTTCCAGCATTCGAATGCGATGGTAAAACTCATATGGGAGGTGTACCATCATACGAAACCCTTCTTGAAAAATTGGGACTTGTTTCTGATACACCCTCTTCTAACCAGGAAGCGGCCATTGTTATATATATCGAAGACTGGTGTGGATATTGTACAAAAGCGAAAAAAATACTTGAAGATGAGATTGCTTCTGGTTTGATACTTGTAAAACAGGCAAAACTAGCCGTCGGTGACGGTGTTACAACAAATGGTGTACCTCATTTTATTTCCTTAATAACAGGTGAGGAAACTGCTGGATGCCCACAAGATGCTCCTTCTCTTTTGGAAAAGCTTGGTATGACAACCGAGGGATTCATGAAAGGAGAATACAACTGTCAATATGGCGGTGACACATCGACATGTACTGATTGTTGCGAAACAACAAAGAATGCAAAAGTAGCAGCAGCGGCTAAGACAGGTGAAAATCTCTCCATGCATTGGCATGATGCATGTATCACGAAGTGCTCGGGAACAAATTCTTATTCTGGAAAATACGATGACTCGAACAATCGAACGTATATACCTGGTGTAGACGATGCACCATCAGTAAATACAGGAGGTGCAGGAGGCCTGGTAAATACAGGAGGTAACGCAGCTTATGTCAAATCAGTTATGGATTGTGAATCGTGTCAAAATTGTGGCGGTGAATCATGTCAAGGGGTATGCTGTCAATGTATGTATAATGAAGGTGGTGAATGTGTACCGTCACAATCAGAAAGGAGTGACAGTCCCGTAGATACAGCAACATGTTACAGATATGCACCTTCAGATTATGGTGACTGTGATATGATAGGAAACAGCTCAATTGAATACGGCAGCAATACTCTTGGTTGTGCAAATGAAAAGGCGACTGCAACAAACCTTTCAGAATGTACATTAGCTAATCCATGTTTCGGTACTAATTGTACCGGAATGCCAACAGGTACTTGCTACACAACCGATGCTGGTCAGGTCGCTCTGGAAGCTTGTAATACATGGGTTAAAAATAACACTACTCCACCATGGTCATCTAATTTCTCATCCGCTTTACACGATGAACTGGTTCAATCAGGGTTTCCTATAACGCTCGATCAGGCTAATTGCATGTCTGCACTTATAAAGACCCATTTTGGTGGTGATTACAGAAAAATACCTAATTATTTTGACATCACCACCATACCGGGTGTAGCAGATTGTATTCCAGATAAAGATATCACAAATGAAGTTGTTAAAAAGGCGATTAGAAATGCTATTGTTAAATCAGCAGATCCTGTAAAATCTGGACTTTCAGTACTGCAAATAGTTCTTATTGTATTGGGAGTTCTTGTGGTAGTTGGGTTATTGGGATTCGGAGCGTATAAGTTTATGAATAAGAAGAATGCACAACCTCAAGTATACAGTACGCTCGGAGAGTGATAAATTAAAAATGAATTGTTTGATAACTTTTGAGTAAGTTATCAAATCATGACTTCTATTTCACAAAATAAAGTATATATCGAAAAATATAGCGAAAAATCATTTATCGTGCGAGGTGATACACGCCCTCATCGGGAATCATTGTCATCTTTGGGAGGTAAATGGGCAGAACGGTTGACAGATAAGAAAACACAAGAAAAATTTGGAGCTTGGTTATTTTGGACTGCTAAACGTAAAGAGTTGGACAACTGGGTTGAGTCAGGTTGTAAAACTGTGGCAAGTGGTGGCGGTGGTTACAAAAAAGCAAGTGGTGGTGGGACAAGCGATGACACTAAACGTCTCACTAAACGTCTCATAGATATGGAGAAACGATTAATTAATATTGAAAAACTTCTCAAGGAGTTTATTACCGGTGAGGTGGATGATGACGAAGAGGAGGAAGAGGAAGAAATCAAACATAAACGTTTACTCTAACTAGAGTATCGTCTTACATCAATTCTATTTGAAAAATATCAAATAGAAATTCAGAGTCTTTTATAATTCTCATTGTAGTCTATAGTATACAGGTTGTCCACTTTCTGCATAAATAACTTTTTAGTATATTCTTTACTACAGCAATCCGAGACACCACTACAAAGATCAGGTCTTGTTAGCAAAGATGTACCTTTTGTATCTTGAATACTTGAGTTTGGTCTGGCTATACTTTCATCAACAATGGACTCGATAAAATCTTTTCCATAAACCATATCATTCTGTATTGTGATAATAATTGTATCGCTTTCTTTCTCTCTTAGTAATATGGGAACAATATTATTACAATCACCATAATCTTTTCCTGAAGGGAGGATAACCGCTATCTTTTTTATCCATTCAGGTATCAGATCCTCATTTCCCTGTTTTACAGTCGCAAATATCGCATCAACTTTGACTGTTTGATCAAGTACAGAGTTTAACATTGGTTTGATTTTGTCAATGTCAGAAGGTTCAAGTGAAAAACTTAAAACAGTTCTTTTATCTTTAACACACTCGGGTAATTTACTGTAATTTTTCATATAGCTTTGATTTCCACTAGCATGAATTGTAAGATAGCGTATTATACCAAAGTATGAGAGTAGTATATGAATAATTGAAAAAACAGTGATTACTATAACGAATATTAACATAGTTTTTTTACTTCTTGCCATTTATTATTAACCAAATATTTTTTTTAGTATCTATGTCTAACATTTCCTTTGTAAACAGCTCCGGAATTACCAAACGCAGTGGTTATTATTCCACCTGGTATAACTCCACCAGACCCATACATTATATGTTTACCACCGGATATATATTTTTTCCACTTATTTAATGGTAAAGTCACAGGTGGTTCGTATTTTTCAACAACACCAGTAGACCATGAGTTTTTATTCAGCTTATATGGCATTTTTATTATTATTGATATAATAAAATTATTCGTATTCGTTCTCTCTGAAAAGTTCCCTCACATGAGAAAAGTTTTTGCTTTTCCATCTTTTCTTTGCAGCAGCTGAAGCTCTTTTACTCACAATAAGACCACGTTTGTTCTTTTTCAAGTCACATTTTCGGAGACCTCCAGCGGTCTTTTCCATTGATCCGTTCCATACACGTAATCGTTCATTAATTCCTTTCGAGTTAATAGTCATTTTTTTATTACTGTCAACATTTTATTATGGAATTAATCAAAAATTATTATACATTTAAATAAAAATACCTCTAATAAATAAAAAATGGCATTTACATACTCAGGAATTACTAATTACGGTAAAGCGACCCTACCTTCTGTCGAAGGATGGGGTAACAATATGAATATACTCAGGGATCCACCAAAATCAATTACAACAAGAAGGAAAAATAGAGTAGGACAGACTAGTTCTGTCACTGAAATGATAGACCAGAGTGAAAATAGAAATTCAGAGGCTATCCAAGTATATGCACGAGGTGTTAATCCTTCTGTAAGTGTTTCGTATGATAATAATGGAAATAACGGAGGTGGAAGTGGAGGTTTAACCGGATTGGGTCAGTCAATCTCAGGACTTGGCGCTGGTAGTGCTCCAAAGCTTCGTCATACAATTATGAAAGACCAGGTCTTTCGACCACCAGTCAGAACACAACAAGATTTATTACCTTTGTCACGGTTACCTCGTTTATTAACATCAGCAAATACTCTGCCAGGTTTTGCAGATTATTCTAAGAAAGCTTGGACAGCTACAACAGCTGAAAAAACTCGAGAGGTTAAAACGTCAACCATAAAAACATGTGTACGACCGACTGCTAGATATATTGTACAAACACCTCTCACCAAGCCGTCAAATACAGTGACACATATTCAAAACCCTCTCACAGTGTCTGCAAATTCTGGTGTAAGAACTCGAGACCTTACAGAACAATATATGGGGAAAATAAATAATCAAATTTACGAACAACCATTTCACGCTTTTGCTACTGCTAACCCAATACAACCTGGAAAACAAGTAAATACAAGTGATAAGTACGTAGATAATAATATTCAAGACACAAGTGGTGCTTCGGCAACCACTAACTTCTCCACTCAAAAATTTTACAGTAATATTGAAGATATTTTAGATATTCAAATGCCTGTTCAAGAGATCAGAACAACCGACATTACTGCACCAACAAGTGGTTACGAAAAGAATGATTATATTCACGATGAAATAAATTTGAAGCGTAATGTTCCAGATCATGAAATAACAGTAAATATCAGTGATAGATCTAAATATCTCAATCCTCACGAAGGCAGTGTTGTCCCAAATCTTGTTATGAAAAGACCAAATGTTTCTATTTCAGTTCCGGTTAAGGTAGACAGACGAGACCAAGATACTACAAAAAGAGAGGCATATTTACCACCAAGATCGAACAGAGGAGGATTCCACAATCAATCAAGTAAACCAATGGTTGGACGTATGCAGAATGTTAGAGAATCTTTTACAACACGAAAATCAAAAATGTCAAAATCGGTATCAGAATCAATGCAGGGTAGATTTAATAATTCATCAAAATATAAATAATTTTTATTTATTTCTTATTTTTCACACGAATAAGAAAATGGAGTATTCTCAGCAAGAGTTTTTAATGAAACAACTAGATAGTATAAAAAAATATACAACTCTGAAACATGATACAAATGTTTTTGTTAAAGATTATGAAGGTGAGCAAACGATCAGAGAGTATGTAATTGGATACAAAACTATTAATAAACTGAGTGAAATTATACCCTGTTTTGTCAAAACTTTAGGGCTTATCCCAGATGTTGGTATAGTATACTCAAAAGTAAACGGAATAAGTCTTTCAGAAATGCTGAAAGATGGCATGGAATTCCATACATGGCTGAGAGTTTTCTTTCAACTCATGCTTGCACTTGAGATTGCCCAAAGAAAAGCAAATTTTACACATTACGATTTACACGTTAAAAACGTGATGATAAGAGATCAGTTAAAACACGGCTATAGCGTCATTGTTGACAATACAACTTATACAATAAATTCGAAATATTTACCTGTTATTATCGACTTTGGAACAACAACTGTTGCTGTCGACGGACGGTGTGTCGGTAGTTATGATTATACAAATTCAGGCGTATTCTATTTTGTGATGCCTGGTCATGATATGTACAGGCTTATGGTATCTTCGTATTGCAGTGCAAGTAATTCAAGCACAAGAAATGGTATACTTAAATTATTTAAGTTTTTTTCACAGCACGAACCTTCGTATGTACACAGTGACGAAGAGATTAGAATTGTAAACAAAGAGTTCTGTTCCAAGTTAATATCGTCAAAGGCCGCAAGTCTTACCCCTATGATGATGATATCATATATTAACAAAGAGTATACAGCTCTTTTGTCACAGTTTTGCCACACGAGTCTGACAACGAACAAAAACTTATTAAAGGGAAAGTATAACGTGGAATCGTTAAATAACGTGTTTAACTTAATACTTCCAGACAAATCCACTCTTTTCTCGTCAAGACATAAACTATTAGAATTACCTTTAAGATACAGAAATTCAAGTATTAAGGAGAAACTTAACAATGATTTTACAGAATTGTTAGAGTACCAAAAACTTATTGAACCATATATATTAATAATGCATGCAATACTTGAGTTAAATCTTGAAAAAAATTATTCTGAATGGATAAAAAGATTTAATAACTCTGATATTTTTATCTTTTACAAGGAGAATAAGATACACAATGACAGAGCTGCTAGATGGGGGAATACTTTATTGGCTTCAATTATGGTTTATTAAATAATATTCATAAGATAAATGACAAACAGAATGGTATCACAACCGAAGAACATCGGAACAAAGTTGTTTCCACATCAATTAACAAGTATATACAGGATGGAGAAATTGGAAAGAGAGAAAAAAGTGGAACGAGAATCACCCCTTCGTACTTCTACAAGAACACAGACTAGGTTGGGTATTAATGCCGACCAGACAGGATATGGAAAAACACTGTCTATGATTGGCCTTATATTAAGAGATAAAATGGAGTGGGATATGAATCTTCCGTACACATGGGAAGATATTAAGACAGAGTCAGCTGGATTAGTAAGAACTAGAACAATAAACAGATATACAAAGGTTCCAACAACTCTGGTATTAGTTTCTACTTCTATCATTGATCAATGGAAAAATGAGTTGGAACATACAAATCTTTCTGTGGGCACAGTTGTTAATAAGAAGGATGTTGATAATATCGAAGTGTCAGAATGCGATGTGGTTCTTGTTACCACTTCAATGTATAACTATTTAGTCAGATCTCACTGTCAATATGCATGGAAGAGATTTATATTTGATGAACCCGGTCATTCTAGGGTATCTGGGATGAAGGAGATTGTTGCCGGTTTTTACTGGTTTGTGACTGCGACTCCAAATGCTATAGCTGTTTATCACAGAAACTGCAGAGGAAGTTTTATGAAAAAAATTATAGATAATAATTGGTGCGACTTCGATGTTCAATTTGGGGACTTGATAATAAAAAATGAGGAGGCGTTTGTTAAATCTTCGTTCATAATTCCAGAAAGTGAACATTACTACCACAACTGTTTTCAACCTTTATCTAATACAGTAACAGGTCTGGTAAACCCAACTGTTATGATAATGATAGAGGCCGGTAATATAGAGGGTGCAATATCTGCTCTAGGAGGACGTAAAACCAAAAATATAGCCGAACTGGTAAGAAAAAAGAAACTTGAGGAGTTGGAAGAGGCAAGTCACAAGATTAGACTGTATACTCTTAGAGACGAACCAGAGAAAATAGAATCTTGGAATGTTAAGAAAAAACACATTGAAATACAGCTGACAGAGTTGGCCTCAAGATTTCAGAGAATGTTGTCAGCTCCGTGTCTTATATGTCATGAAACTATGACAGATCCAGTATTGGACCCTTCCTGTCAAAATATGTTTTGCGGAGAGTGCTTGTTTTCGTGGCTAAAAATCAAGAAATCATGCCCAACATGTAGAGCTGATATTGCGCTGAAAGACCTGGTTTACATAAGTGATAAGACCACAACGGAGACTCAAACAACAGAGACCAAAACAGAGATCGTACCACATACTAAAATAGAAAAAGTACTTGACTTGATAAAAAATAATAAGAACGGTAAATTTTTAATATTCTCAACATACGACGCAACATTTGAACCTATTTGTAGAGCTCTTAAGGAACACAAGATCACTTATACTTTAATGAGAGGAACTAGTGCAACTCGTCAGAAAAATATAAATAAGTTTAAGACAGGTGATACACAGGTAATTTTTCTCAACTCCAGTTTCAACAGCGCGGGTATTAATTTACAAGAGACAACAGACTTGATTATGTATCATAAAATGAATAAAAGTAGTACCAGTCAAATTATAGGAAGAGCGGAGAGGATAGGAAGAACAGACCCCCTTCGAGTACATCATTTACAAGTTCATATTTAAGCGAATAGCAGCTAATAAAAAAAGATGAGTTTCAAATGTCCCAATAGTTGTTGTACACTTGAAATAGATCCATACACGGAAAAAAATGACCACGTACATACTAACTTTCGCAAAGCGGGAGTTGTATTATTTGATCCTGGTAAGAAAAAAGTACTTTTGGTTCAATCCAGAGGACATTTATGGGGGCCTCCAAAGGGGACTCTAAAATACGGAGAAAGTCGACGGAAATGTGCTGTAAGAGAAGTAAAAGAAGAAACAGGACTTGTAATTCATGCTGACGAATTTACAAAAGCTGTAAATTTGTCAAATCGAGCCATATATTTCTACATTGAAAAAGAAGAAAACGAAGTCCATGTCCAGAGACATATAGCTGATAATGATGTTAACGGTGTTGGTTGGATAGCTTTGGATTGTCTAAATCAGTGTATCAAGAACGGTGATATTATACTGAGTAAGCACTGTCGATTAGTCTTTAAGAAACTGTTTTCATTGGAATTTGATAAATCAGACTTTACAGTGGTAAAACACTAATTTAATAAATACTTATTTCGATTGAAATAAGTATTGTCCTAATTATCGGTAGTCGTCGCGGTAGTCGGGTTTGACATAACCCAGGCTTTTCCAGTATTTGAAGAATTTATAAAGCAAAAAAACTATAACAAAAACAACCACCAAACTACAAACAACCAACGCATAAACAACCAACGCACTATTACTTTTTTGGACAGCTGCTGTTTCTTCACTTACATCCGAATCACTAGATTTTGACAAAACGGTTTTGTATTCTGGTGTTTGTAACTTTACTGTTCCGTCAATTACAGGACTGAAAGAAATAGTTCCTAGATTTTTTAAATCTGAATTTTTTGGATACCCTTTCCATTCTGTCTTTAATGTTATGACATAATTCCCTGTGGCAGCAAAGTAATTAGGACGACAGTTAGGTACATCAGAACTCTTGTTTACAACACCGTCAAAAGTATGAGTTACATTATTAACAGTTATTTCACAAGAAACATTTGATTTATTTGCATTTGAAAATGTAAGAAATTTTTCATCTGGTTTAATTGTTATTAAAGGATACTTATTATTACTGTTACCAAACATAACAGGATCCCAACGTAAAATTTTATATTTTAACATCTTTATAATTACACGAGAAAATGTTAAATTTAAAGACTCCGATATAAAAGAAATAAATGTCAATAAAAGCCACTATCAATGAGATGGACCAAATTAATGCAGAGATTAAACGTAATAATTCTCTGAATAGAGAATTACGCAAAAGGGTAAAAATCCTCGAGGAACAAATTCGTTTATTTTTAGAAACTAAGGCTCCATCAGGAGTTAAATGGGGAGGACGCTCAATAGTTCTAAAAACGAGCGAGCGTAGACCGGCCAAGTCAAAGTCTGACAAGGAGAGGGATGTCGTATCTCTCCTTGAGGAATTAGGAGTAAATGATCCACATAAAGCTTACAATAGACTTGTTGATGCTCAGAAGGGTGATTCAGTAGAACATAAAAAATTATTAATCAAGAAGATTAAAAAAAATCACAATTAATCTAATATTGAATTTTAATACTAATATGTATTAAAAATATAAGTAAAATATAAAATGACAACTACAATATCTTTACGAAATCGTAAAAATTCAGACTTCTATATGTCCAGGCGTGAATGTGTTCGGGATAAAGCCCGAAGAGTACAAACCAACTATCGTTATAGAAATTTTCGTCAAAACCATTTTACAGCTGGTTCTGAAGATCAATTTGAACAGTATAGAGACGCCACCAATGGTGACAATCGGAAGAAAGATATTGATTTATCGGCAAATCTTTTTGCCGATAAATCACTCGAAGATTGGGGCAAAAATAAGAATATCCCAGCTTCAGCTGTCATCGACACATTTCGCTATATCTTTAATAAGTTTAAAAAAGGTATATTTGTCAAGATTAAAGGTGGTAAAGTTGTGGTTTTTCTCCCTTTCTCAAAGTCGAAATTCACAAATGAATGGTCTTCAAAAGTTATGATCGATCCCAAATTTAAGAGAAACTCCAAATTTAAGGAAAACTCCAAATTTAAGAGGCAAATGACAGACATTGACTATTTTTTGAAAGCAATTACAGGTAAAGGTTATACGTATAAATATAAAAAAGTAAACCAAAACATGAACGAATGGTATTCTAATAATTGTATTGTCAGATACGATGTCGATAGTGAAACTCAACTCACTAATGAGGGTGATACTAATGTAAGTACAATTCAAAATATGCTGGAAGAACTATGCAAAAACAGAGAAATACCTGATATTGAGTTTTTTATGAATCGTCGAGACTTTCCCATAATAACTCGTGATGGTAAGGAGCCATACAAAGGTATTTGGGGTGACCAAGACCTAGTTTCTCATAATTATGAGAAATATGCCCCTATTCTTTCAATGTGTAAAACAGATGAATATGCAGATGTTTTGTCACCAACTCATGAAGATTGGGCTCGCTCACAAAGTAAAAAAGGTAGATTTTTTACTGGAAGTTGTGGTAGCTATAATGATACGTTTAATACTCTTTGGGAAGATAAAAAGCCAACAGCCGTTTTTAGAGGTGCCAGTACTGGTTGCGGTGTAACAGTTGACTCCAATCCTCGTCTAAAACTTGCATACATTTCTGCAACAACAGAAACTAAAGAAGGAGAAATCCCTTTGTTGGATGCTGGAATAACCAAGTGGAACGCAAGACCTCGTAAATTGAGTAACTCTCCTTATTTACAGAGTATTGATATCGCAAATATCGGTTTTGGACTTGTGAACAGTCTTACCAGAGTTGAGCAGTCTACATATAAATACATAGTTAATGTTGATGGTCACGTTTCAGCATTTCGTCTCTCTATGGAACTTGGAATGGGTTCTGTAATACTTTTAGCCAAATCAAAGTGGAAGATGTGGTATTCTGATATGCTGGTTCCGTATGAACACTTTGTACCTGTTAAAGAAGATTTGTCAGACTTGTTAACACAAATACAATGGTGTCGTGATCGTGATAAAAAGTGTAAAGAGATTGCCGAGAATGCGACAGTATTTTTTAACACATACATTCAAGAGAATGGTATTTTTGACTATCTTCAAAAGACACTTGTTGATCTGAAAGAGAAGATGGGAGTTTACTTGTATAATACTAGGTCACCTTTGTCTCACCAGATAGAGTCAGAATTAAAGTCGTTGACTCTTTCGTTCCCAGAAACAACAAAGAGGATTTCAGATATAAATGAAATACCAGATACTGGAAGATGTTATGGCCTTTTACAGGGTGTACATCAAGTGTTAAATATGGCACAGGACTCTGGTAATCTGATGAAAGTATTACGTGAACGTGGTACTATTTTCGCCAACAAACTGGGGGTTATCAAGAAATATACTCTCGGTAAAAAGAACCCGTTTGGCGTGGTTATAAAAAGAACAACTGATTCTCATAAAAAACTTGAACACAGTCATGAAGTATTTGTTGGCACAAAAGCTATTAATGACTTGATTAAGTTTATACCAAATTTTGCATATACTTTTGGTTTATACACAGACAGAGAAGGAGGTGTTAGTGTGATCAATGAGTTTATACCTGGTAGAACTTTGTTTGATTATCTTAATGATAAAAAGATGTTTAATTTCAAAGAGTATGTTGGTATCATATTGCAGTTATGTCTTGCAATTCAGACAGCTCAACAAAATTGTTCACTTGTTCATTACGATCTTCTGCCATGGAATATAATACTCTACAGAGTTAAGGAATATGTTAAAATTGAATATGTCATAGGTGAGAAAGTTATACGTATTAAGACAAAAGTTATACCTGTTATCATTGACTACGGAAAATCTCATGTAATTGTTGAGGGGGAACATCATGGTTTTATAAATATGTTTAATGTCAGTATCGTACAGGATGTACTTATGCTTCTACTCAAATCGTTGAAGATAATCATAGATAAGCAACAATTGTCTGGTAAAGATTACTCTTTCCTTTTAATAATGGCGAACTTTATTTCAGGTACCAAATATCGAAGAGACTTATTTAAGACAAAAGAAAGCCTTATAAGTTTTCTAACGTCACATACGTCTTATACATCTCTAATCTCAGATAACAAACACGAAATGGAATCAAAAACGCCAAAAGATTTATTTAACTATATACACAAAAATGTCATAGACGAAGGATATAAAATCTCAGAGTTTGCTAAAATTGGTACAGTAACAGTTTATAATTCTCTCATGGATCATGGGAATTCGAGGCAAATATTTGAGTATATATTGAGTTCCACAGATGAAGAACGAGCACAAACTTATTTTAACGTGTTTTCCCGTCTAAAACATTGTACAATACCTCAACCTGATAATTTACTATTAATTTATTACACTGTTCAATCATTCCACCACAATCTCAAAACAGTTAACAAGCAAATGATGGACTTCTTGAATAAGACTTCAAATCTGTCTCGTAATACTTACATAGAAGCTTATGAAGATTCCGTATCTTTTCTTGACAGAGTGTATAGACCAAAACTGATAAAGCTAGACGAGACAACAATAGAACAGCGTATTGAGTATAGAATAGATGGTGATTTTTCTAGTCTGATTCCAGCACCTTATACACAAGAGACTTTTCTTGTTCCTGAACGTGTTAGTCAAATTCTGTCAACATTTAACAAGAACACGGTTGATTTGTCTTCGTACCGTGAAATTATAATCTTTATTCTTGTCAGCAAAGGACCATACAACCTCGAAACCAAAGATAAAAACCATTATCTAAAAAATCTTGGGCCTCTTATATCAATAAATCCTCTGTATATGCAAAATAACACTGCCAATGTAAACACTTTGTGTAATTTATCACGAAAAGTCTATGAAAAAGATATGTCAGTTTTGGATAAAAATAATCCTTTAGCATTAAAATTTATACATGAATATGAGAATATTCTTGAACAGATTAAGAGTTTTATTTAAAAATTTTTTCTTTCTGTTTAATAAAAACAATATGTTCGATAATAAATTCTTATGTACATTGGCAGCTCTGATTGTAACTGTCGTCACGATTTGTAATATCACGCCCGCGGAGGGAAATATTACCGAAAAATTTATGTTAGGTTCAGCAATTAATCCACGTTCACAATTAACCGCTCATAATGCAGCGACTGGTGTAGTAAAATCTGGTGTAGTAAAACCTAGTGTTATCTCCAACCCATCATTCAAACCTTTAATCAATAATATGAATAATCCAGCAATCGGTGCTTATGCACGGACTGAAGCTGCTCATGATCTCAACAATAATTTAATGCTTCCACCAGGTTATGTCTCTGGTAACTACGAAAAATTATACGATATTTTAGACGAAACCGCTGGTTTGAATCCTATAGGTACAATGTCAACTTTAGGAGCGGATGGTCTGGAAACTGAACATGTAATGTATGAGCGTCAAATACACGCAATAAGTAAGAGTCGAACCAGAGGCCAAGGAGATATGATTCGCGGAGATCTCCTTATTGCACCATGTAACACCGGTTGGTTTCAGGTTTCTGCCGATCCAGTTGCCGATTTACAACACGGGATTTTGAGTCAAATCGGTGGGGACATTGAAAGTATTGAGAAAAATATCGAAATGTTAAAAGATTTTGGAGGAACTTTTCATCACGGTGAACATTTATTAGCAAATGATGGTGGTAATGGTATTTCATCTCAATAAGTATAATAACTTAAAGATGACTCGTTCTTATGAATATGAATATTGGACATGGTTCCAGTCATCCTTAATGGGTGGCATTAGGTTACGATCACTTTGTGATGAGCTTGACTACCATTTTCAATGGGAAAGTTATTAAAGTATACTTCGTGTATTGTACCCTTTCTTGAATATGTAAGCATTATGCTTACATATAATTAACTCATACCGAATGTTGACAACCACCACATCTAGTAATATTATGCTGATTTGTCAACAAGAATAATACAATAATACCAAATGCAACACAACCAAAAACAATCACAACGTTAATCGTGTTAATTTTGCATTCAACCATATATTTTAGAAGAAGATAAAAAGTTAGCGCGAATATTATCAGTTTACCAATAAATTCAAAATCCATCTTTTGATTATACCCTAGATAATAAATTTATAAAGGTAGCTCTGTTATTCTGTATATATCAACATCTACAAGTTCCATATTATTTTGGACAAGTTGATAAAGAACAGTGTATGATTCATACTCATCGCATGGTTTCATATATTGGGTTAACTTACCGTTTTTTTCCCTATAGTTTGCTCTTTCTAGAAGTTCTGAAACAGCTTCATTTTTATTATTAAAAACACCCAACACCTCGGAGTTTTCTGGAATATCAGTTTGAATGTAAAATACTACAAATACCATTTTATACATGGATATAACTATTTAAGCTTACATTACGCCCAGTACTCAATTATTTTTGATATTTTATTTATATCAAAAAACATATATATTATGCAAAAAGACTTTTCATCGCCTCAAACTTCTTTGCAATTCCTTTATATTTAAGTTCTGACTCAACCAACTTGGTTTTAAGCTCAATCAACTCAGATATATGTGTCTTAAGATTTCCCTCTAACACAGTGATTTTATCAGACTTGGTTTTCAGTTCGGTATATACAGCTAAAAGTCTGGACTCATTTTTATTAGTCATTGATCTAACTTCTGTTATAAAACTCTTAAAACATTCTTCGTAGTTGGAATTGTTCATACCAAGATCAGTATCAGATGTTTCTTCTCCCTTTTCATTTGACTCGGTTACCTCCTCTTGTTCTTCCTCTTGTTCTTCCTCTTGTTCATCCTCTTGTTCTTGTTCATCCTCTTGTTCCTCTTGTTCATCCTCTTGTTCATCCTCTTGTTCCTCTTGTTCATCCTCTTGTTCATCCTCTTGTTCCTCTTGTTCCTCCTCGTTTGACTCAGTTTCTTCTCCCTCATTTGAATCTTGTTCTTCCTCTTGTTCCTCCTCGTTTGACTCAGTTTCTTCTCCCTCATTTGAATCTTGTTCCTCCTCTTGTTCTTCCTCTTGTTCTTCCTCTTGTTCTTCCTCTTGTTCGTTACCGATAAGAGACTCATCGGGTGGAAACTTGGCTCCCCATTCTTCGCAAAGTTCTAATGCTTCGCTGTCAAGAGGGATGATTTCACCATCGACAAGTCGACCAACAACAACTCTCTCTCTTCTCGACTTATATACTAATGTTGACTCTGGATGCCAGATTGTCTTGTGGCTTTTTAATGTTTTTAAAATAATCTTTTTTCTACTGTTCGTGCTCATTTTTATTCTAAAAGAGCTAACTCTTTTAGATCATTCATTTTTATTTTTAGTTCGTTTCGTCTTCTACAGTAAGCGGGGGAATAACAAATCTTGCAAGTCGTGCATATATATCCTCAAGCAAAGTGTCCATATCACAGCAAAATTTGGTGTCTTTGATGTAAGTGCACTTGAGATTTACTAAACCAATTGTGGCCTGTCTCAAATCCTTGTTTAATAGTTGATAATGCATTTGATCCTCCTTTGTATCTGAACCTTCATATAATTCCAATAGTTCGAACGAACGAGCTATGGTCTGCTGAACCAAGCTAAGGGTATTCCCCCTGTTATCTTGATATAAAAATGTACGTGAAAAAGACGTTCCCCATCCGTCTGCCTGCACGTACAGATGTCTAGTGTTTATTTTTTCACCTTTCTTCAGTTTACTAATAAATTTTAGTCTACTGATTACTTCGCTGTTATCGTTCATTCTATTACTTTATGGTATGGTTAATCTTTAATATCGTTTTAAATAATTACACTGATAGTATAAATGAATGGGAATGTTGAAACTGTGTTGGGGATATGTGCCGCTGTTACAGGAAGCTCAGCCTCTGCACCACAAATATGGAAAGCGTATAAAACTGGTAAAACCGGTGATTTACACTGGTTAAGTATGACTCTAAGAGGGGTAAGTTCATTGTGTTGGATAGCGTATTCGGTGGAAAAGATGGATTGGATATTATGTAGTAGCGGTTGTTCAGTAATACTTTTGGAGGGTGTATTAATATATATGAAGTTTTGCCGAAAAGAATGATGTTGGGTATTTTTATACTTATAAAAGTATAAAATTATGTAAAAATGATAAGAAATTTACAACACTGGAAAACCAAGTGCACCACCAGAAATTCTGATAATGTTGTTATTGACAGCCGTGACAATGAACTCGAATGATTGAGCAAAATGACCACCGTCTTTGATTGCTTGTTGTGCGGCGTTCGGTGCCGCGGCATCTTTAGCAGCTTGTGAGCATTCTGGGACAATAGAAACATTGGTCAATTTACCGTAATTGGTAGAACCCATTGGATCAAGGCACATGAAGTCGAGAGAGTATGAGTACATGTGGTATCCTGTGATTTCTGGGATAACTGGGGCATGGAAGTATGGATTGACTAACGAAAAGTAATCAGAACCCATTTGTGCAAGACGATTGGTATTCTCATAGATAATAGACGTTTGTTTGATAGGATCAGCTGAAGCACCTTTAGCGAAGGCTGTAGAATGTCCTGTGGTAAAAGGAGAGTGAGACATGTAATTAGACCATTCAGATTTATGGGTGTTGTTACGAACCGAGAAGAACAATACTTTGATCGCATGTGAGAAGCGGATATCAAAATGTTGAGTCGCGTTAGTCGCTGGTGTGAATGATTGACGAGGAGCTGTTTGCACTTGTTCAATGAGGATATCACGAGGGGCACATGCCATACGTTTACGTTCATCATTGGAGACAATTGCGTAGTCAGCCCAGACTTGGGTAGCACCAAGGGTTGGTTCACCAGTGGTTAAATCATTAGCCCAATCAATACTGTTTGCACGTTGATCAACTACTTGTTCGGCCTCAGCCGACAAGATAAGCAAATCTCTCCAGTCACGGAAGGAGAAGTTAATTCGCATTTCGTTGTATGGAAGAGCGGCAGTTGGGAGGGCAACACCACTATCACGAGTGTAGAAGAATGGGAGAGGTAAATTGAGGGTGTGAGCTGCAAGAGTGAACGAATTATCTGCATTATTTGGGCCAACACCTTGTGTCAAACTACTAATATTACCAATCATGTTGTCGTATCCAGTTCTTTTTCCTGCTGGGACAGTGAAGGCAGCCCAGAAGTCAAGATGGTAATTGTCGAATCGTGCGGCGACAAGATCATTGAAAGTAATGCAGCATTCACGAATGATGTTGTGCATGAAATTACGAGTCCATCTAAGAGTGTCACATGTTGTGCCTTCGGTTGTTTTTGTTGATACGTTGGTATCTAAAGTAACTTCTGGGGTGGTAAGACGAAGCCATGTTTGGAGAAGATAATCACCAGCACGGGAGATAGAGACGGCCCATTCCTGGTTGAAAGCAGGAGAACCAGAAGCGCGAGACAAGACAACTGGGACTTGTGTAAACCAAGTGGACTTACGAGTCTCACGGACGAAATAGGCGGTGGCTTCGGGGCCACCGTAGAGATACTTTTCAATCTCGTCAAAAGTTGCGAGATCGATAAACCCTGAGGTTATGTTTGATGTAGATATACCGGACATTTTATTAATAGAACAATATTTATTTTTTAAATAAGAAAAAGAATTAATAATTTTGATTAAAATGCATAGCAATCAAAATTCCCCACAATCGAGTATAATTTTTATGTAATCGTCCAAATGCACTAAAACTTTTATTAATACGATCTCTTAATCCGTTTTATAAGCATTTTTGAGACATATATTGTTAGTAACCACATCTAGAGACACTAAGGAGAACCACGATATTCAACACTATCATTTAAACGCAACAACCAGGATGAAAAAGGATATGTCAGAACCAGATCTTTTAAGCATAGATATTGCTATTCGTAAACAGTTTATGGTCGAGTATAATAACCTTCCTTTATACATAAAACAACTGAAAGATATGGATGCAACTATAAAGTCATCAAATTTAACAACTCGTCTTCGTAGGAGTATTACAGTGGAACACGCAAGACTTAAATCTTATATCAATGAGATAGAAACCCAGACAAAATATAATTTCTATTTAGCAAACAGTGCTAGTTTGGTAGAAGAGTATAAAAAAATTCTCAAAATACCCATAAAAATGAACTTTATGGGGAGAGCTGTAAAAAAAAGTAAAAGGAAAAGAACATTGATAAAATCTTACTTGGCGGTTGCAGCCAAATATATAAACATAGTTGACACAAAGAAACAAAAACAACCACCTGTTGTCTGTTTAAATTGTGGAAACAGGAAGGATTTTGATATACTTGACAAGACAACATATACATGTATGTCATGTTTTGCTGAGCAAAACATTATGAAACATAATTCATCATATAACGACATTAACAGAGTCAATATTTCATCAAAGTACATGTACGATCGGAAGGTTCATTTCAGAGATTGTATCAAACAGTACCAGGGTAAACAAAACTGTACTATTATACCCAAAGTTTACAAGGATCTGGAGAAAGAGTTCTTCTTGCATCATCTTTTAGAAGGGGATAAAAGCACAAGTAATACTATAAGATTTCAGAATATTACAAAAAATCATATACTTATGTTTTTGAAAGAGTTGGGATATTCTAATCACTACGAGAATGTTCATCTTATTCACTGTACATTAACATGTATAAAACCAGATGATATCTCACATCTTGAGGATCAATTACTCGAGGACTTTGACGCTCTTACAGAGTTATATGACAGAATGTACAAACATATAGATCGAAAGAACTTTATCAATACTCAGTACGTATTGTATCAGCTTCTTCGTCGCCATAAACACCCATGCAAGAAGGAGGAGTTTATTATACTAAAAACCATAGATCGAAAATTCTTTCACGACGAAGTGTGTCAGAATTTATTCACAGAGCTTGGGTGGAATCATACTCCGTTCTATTGATAAATTTACAAAGATGGTATAGAAAATCTGGTTATATAATAAAATGCTAAGTAAAATCAGAGAATTATGGAATAATAAAGGATTTGAACTTTGTCTTGGGATATGTGTTAGTTTTATAATTTTAGCTGGATTATATAATAAACTATGCGGTAGTAAAGGGACTTTTTCAAAGAAAGGAAAATATTACACCGCACCAAAACATGTCCCAAAATATACTCCTAAGAAAAATAATATATCAACAGGTAGTCGTGCTAAAGAAAGTAAGGGTGAAGCAGAGTGTCGTAGAGTACTTCAATCTTTATTTCAGCGTAAGTTTGCATCATCTAGACCGGATTTCTTGCGCAACCCTGTAACAGGTGGTAATTTTAATCTAGAATTGGACTGTTTCGATTCTCAGATGAAATTGGCTGTGGAATATAATGGGATACAGCACTATATTTACACCCCGTACTTCCAAAAAAGTAAAGCTCATTTCTTGAATCAAAAGTATAGAGATGACATGAAACAGAGAATATGCAAAGAACATGGAATTACTCTTATTAATGTTCCGTACACTGTAAAATTAAAAGATATCAAGGAGTTTATAATTAATGAATGTAGAAATCATGGATATAAAGTTTAAGTAATTTTATGAATAATTTTGTATCCTTGTTGGAGACAAAATAAATAAATTATTGTTTTAGAGATGGTGGAATACCGGATTCCGATCCAGAATGTGAATCAGAACGAGAACGAGAACGATAACTAGATTTAGATTCAGATTTATCAGAATCATCCCCTGAATCAGAATCGGAATCGGAATCGGACTCCGAAGATGAATGTTGTCTTTCGGTATCTATTAAATCTTCAGGATCCACATCCTCATCATTAATATAGTCTTCGATCTGTCCGTAACCAAGTAAATCAAAAGTTTTACACATTTTTTTATCATTGTCGTCCCGACTGCGAAAACCGAGATCTATGGTTTTTAGTTTACCGTCAAATTTCCTATTAAAATATACATTTAACTCTAATTTTGTTATTTGTTTTGCAGTTTTTGCAGAAACAGGGTGATCCAAATCTAGATCAAATGTGCTTAGGTTTTCAGCCGATCTCCATCTAACGTCGTTTAACTGTTTTTGTAAATGATGTAATGCTACATCATTACCCGATTTTCTGATAAAATAGTACCAACTTTCACACTCTTTGTCATTAGTTTCCATTAATGTAACATACAATCCAGTTGCCATATGAGATGGTTCTGGTGAACCACTTTTTTTTGTATTAAAACTTGCCATTTTTGATTTCTTAAGTGGATACTTTTAAATCTCTTTCCAATCATCTAAGTCGTTCATAGAATTACTAGCTTCTTGTCTAGAACTAGATTCTATCAACATGACAAGGTTTATATCGGCAGGTGTAAGTTTAACTCTCCCGGCATGTATGACTAACATACCTGCTTTTTTGAGAAGCGACATTATTCTTTGTTCGACAAAATGCTGCAGTGATATAAATACAGCCTTACTTACCTTGATGGGTTTCTGGTATTCTGGTTGAGATTCTTTTAGTTTAGCCCTAGTGTATCTCTCGAACGGTAACTTTGAGAGAATTAAACAGTTACTTGTTTTTTGAGATCGTTTAATTTTTCTTATTGATATAACGCCCGGTCTGTGTTTCTTGATTTTACGGGGGTAAATTGAATTTACAAGAAGTTTTGGGTGAATATATGGTATAACACCTCCTCCGAGAAATGAAATTTTGTGGTCATTAAAGAATTTATTTATATCTTTGTCGGTGCGAACACCAATCTCGAGATCCCTAATAGTAATTCTCACGCGTTTCTTATGTTTAGCTGACAGTGACCCATTTTCCAATATTTCACCAGCCAAACATTCTATAGCAGCTACAAGAGTTATGGATGACGTATTACTGACAAATATCTTGGACATACCAAACTTGCGAATATATTTTTCAGCTATAGATGGTGGAAAAATAATACCTGCTCTGTCCTGCTTTGTAACACCCATCGCATTTATCTTGGAAAAGTTATCAATTGCCTGTTTACACATATCTATCACTGTTTTAGCCAATTCCTTCGGAAAGAGAATATTAATACTGTTAATTATTTCTTTATCAGATATTGTCCTCTTATTTGCTATTGATATCAACTCAAACACTGTATCGCTAATTATTCTGGTAATATAACACAACGCACTTCCAAGCTGCTGCTTAGAATTAGAGGTTATCCCACTAGTCGGAGAAACTTGTTTAAGGAGTTTTGGGAGATATTGTTCGTAATTTTTTCTGTTTAGCATTTTTATTGAAGTATTATATATCTTTTAAGTTTAACTTAAAAGAGTCAAAAAGGGCTTTCTAAACAATGGAATACATCACAAAACCCTCAATCTCTCGTCTAGCTAGACGAGCAGGGGTTAAAACAATCTCAGATGATTGTTATCTTGTTATACACGAAGCTATCGGGGAAGAAATTGAGAAAATTATTTCTACAGCTTTCATTATTAATTCTACAAAAACTCTTATGGTTGAGGATATACGAGACTCCTTTCGTCTGAACGGTTATAATATTACAGAATCTAACGATCTTGGTTGTGGTAAATCGTGATTAATAACTATTTGATGTACATCCTGATGTTTTGTGACAAGAAAAAGGAGGATCTTTATCTGGTTTTACCATACAATAACTACCTCCCCATTTTACACAGTCTGTATCTGTATTGCAACAGTTTTTACCCATCCCACCAGAAACGGAAGTTGTTTTACCGAACAATGCACGTACATCAGCACCTGAATTAAGAGAATCAAACATAACACTACTATCAGAACCTGTAGTCTTAGAGGTAATTTTCAAAAAACCACCGATAACAGTTACAGTTACATCACTAAAAATATTACCAATCACTTTAGCGGTATTTTCAACGGTATCACAGTTAGATGAGAGAGTGCGCCCATCTTTATAACCACCATCAACAATTAACTGGATGGTTTGACTACGCCATGACCCTCCCGAGAAATCGTGAGCAGTCCAAGAATCCCCTGTTAAAGTACCAGATGTACCAGATGGTGTAACCGGTGGTGTAACCGGAGTTGGTGTAACCGGAGTTGGTGTAACCGGAGTTGGCGTAACATTTTGAGGAACAGTTGATTTACAATGACCAGAACCATATGTAAAATTGCATTCTGGTGTTTTGCAAGATGGTATTGTCGTTTTATCTGCTGTAAATTTACATGTATGATTATCGTCTCGGCATTTTGCAGTGAAATTGGCACATTCGGATCCTGTTAAAAGTGATGTGCAATTTTTATCTTCTGTACAATTTATTGTTGTTTTTGTAACTGAGCACGTTGATTTTGCAGGTGTACAGTCATTTGTGTATTGTCCCGTTTCCAACCATGATGGTGGTAGAAACTGAGATTCGTAGATACCAACCTGTGTAACCTGATATTTATTAGCAAACAGGGTCATAAAATCTAAAAACTTTTCCCATTCCCAGTAACTAAAACCGTCAAATGTACCACACACCTGTTCTTTCGTAATTGTTCCACGACCAGAGTAGTTATTGGCTAAACAATTTGGAGCGTCTCCGTTCATAGATAAATTTTCTATTGAAAACATTGGCCATATTTTCCCAGGATTAGCTTTTATATTTTTAGCCATATCACCTAACATATCCTTTGTCGCCTTTCCCTTTTTAGTAAAACATGGACTTCCTGAACTTATTTCTAAGAAATTTAAAAATTCTTGTGGTTTATTTTTCATATCTCTGTAACTACTTTGGATTCCACAAACATCAGGTTTATTCGCCAATTGAAAATCATTACCAGCACATGGCCATAACTCGTTCATATACCAATAGGTTTCAGGCATTACAATATCATTAACACCCCCTTGTTCTACACCTGAATTAAGAGCTTTTGCAAAACCTATATGCTCTATTCCTGCTTCTTGAGAGATATTAGCATTTTGTAACTGACAGAACCCCATAGAACTATTATATGGTCCAGCATCCTCTCCATCAAATACTATATATGTTAGTTTTGGCTGATCGGTTGTTACATTATCATTGACATTCTTAACATAATTCATGAGTTGAGAAGCGATATTTGGACATCCAGGGGGGCATTCTTCAAAGCATATTTGTGAACAAGTTTTGTTTTTGTCCAGACATGCAGGATCACAATTTGGACAGGCTGGGCAAGAAGCCTTACAGTCATCTTGAACATTTATTGGGCATTCTCCGACAGGGTTTGTTAGTTGGCATACATCTTTTACAAATGTATTAAACTCTTTTGTATCATCTATAATACCTCCTGGTAACGTTCTATCCCATGTCCATCCACTATCCTTAGGTCTAACATAAGGTACTAAACCCGCCTCTACATCTTGAGGTAATTTATTAAGGAAGTTTGTAGCCAAGAATGACGGATCACAATAAGCTCCAAAGTCATACTTACCTTGATCTGGGCTAATAGTCCAACTGTTCATAATAGCTAGAACAACATCAATTTTTTTGGTCTTGACAAATCCTATAATATCATTTAGATATTGAGTGTATATTCCGCAATTTTTTCCATTTGCGGCGTCTCCTACCAAACCTCCATGGTACAATGCAAGTTTTGGAACACCGTACTCAACACCATTTATAGTTCTCTTCTTTATATTTTTAGAAAGTGTTTCCCATGGTTTCACTAACGGAAACACTCCATCGTCCATACATACACCTCGTATAATAGTTTGACATTTCTTTATCACTCTGCGTGGACTACCACCAACCCCTATATCTTTAATTTCCACACAATTTCCATTTTCCCATGAATACCCAAAAGGACATACCTGTTTACTACATACTGTTATACCCTTATCATTTTTAGTACAAAGTTCTCCATTTTCTACGGTAAAGCCGGTTCCAAGATTAGCTGTTACCCACTCTTGTGTAACAATTTGTTCATTTCTAATAGATGATAGAAAACATTTTCCTGGATCTGCACCTCCACCAGTGTTATCACCAGTGGTACCTCCACCAGTGTTATCACCAGTGGTACCTCCACCAGTGTTATCACCTCCACCAGTGTTATCACCAGTGGTACCTCCACCAGTGTTATCACCTCCACC